>Ga0209555_10001363_pt1 | contig 18832 bp, 11 predicted proteins | sample SaaInl85LU_5_DNA_FD_184643 | JGI IMG/M metagenome (GOLD analysis project Ga0209555, IMG submission 184643) | Marine microbial communities from expanding oxygen minimum zones in the Saanich Inlet - ESP_85LU_5_DNA (SPAdes) (version 2) | ecosystem: Environmental > Aquatic > Marine > Intertidal... | reverse complement strand
CAAATTCTAATACAGGAGGAACCTTGATTCCTGGTGCAACCAACGCTAGTTATACACCACCGAGTAATTCTACAGGTACATTTTATTATTACTGCGTGGTTACTTTACCAAGTGGAGGATGTTCAAGTATTACTTCGAATGTCGGAGTAGTAATCGTTCGACCAGATCCGATAATTAATTTACAACCTATTCCTACTCAAACCATTTGTGAAGGAGGAACGATTGGAGTTGCACTTTTTGCGGGTTACACTGGCGGAGTAGGAACACCGAGTTATCAGTGGCAAAGAAATGGAGTTGATATCTCGTCAGCCAATGATTCATTTTATTTACCACCATCATTCAATTCAGCAGATACAGTTGATTTTTCATTGATAATTAGTTTAAGTGGAAGTGGTTGTAATGCAGATACATCTCAAGTAGGACAGGTGATTGTGGTCGAAGATCCAATTATTACTTTGCAACCTCTACCAGCAAACTATTGTGAGAATGGAACTCCAGTAGATACCTTAAGGGTTTCTGCTTCGGGTGGTTTAGGAAACTTTAGTTATCAGTGGTTTGCTAATTCTTCAAATTCAAATAGTGGCGGTACATCTATTCTTGGAGCTATTGATTCTACCTACGTTCCTCCGGTTAATTCGGTTGGTGCAACTTACTATTATTGTGTGGTTTCTCAATCTGGATTGAATTGTGACGTAGCTTCTGCACCCGCTTTGATTTTTGTTACACCGGGGCCAACATTTACAAATCAACCAATTGATACACAAATAGTTTGTATTGATGGAATTGTAAATTCCTTATCGGTAAATTATTTGAGCGGATTTGGTCAACCGAGCTACCAGTGGTTTGTAAATTCAGTTAATTCCAATAGTGGCGGAACTCTTTTGGTGGGTGATACAAATTCGAGTTATCTGCCCTCAACGGATTCTTCGGGAACAAAGTTTTACTATTGTGAGGTTTCCTTTAATTCGGGAGGTTGTTCTAAAATTGTTTCTGACGTAGGCGCCATAATAGTAAGATCAGAACCTTTAATAAATGTTCAGCCTCTATCCAATGATTCTATTTGTGTAGGAGGAACAATAGGTACACCTTTAACTCTTAATTATACGGGGGGAGCAGGGGTTCCAAGTTATCAATGGAAAGAATTTGGTGTAGATATTTCAGGGGCTACTTCTTCCTCGTTTACACCACCTAATTTTTCATCAACAGGTACCTACATGTACACAGTTGTTCTCTCTTTAAGTGGAAGCGGGTGTGATGCAGATACTTCACAAGATGCTACAATTTTAGTTGTCCCAGATCCTATATTGACGATTCAGCCAGTGTCGGATACATATTGTTTAGGAGCTTCGGGAGTAGATACATTGGTTGTATCAGCCTCAGGAGGATTGGGTAATTACAGTTATCAGTGGTATTCTAGTGCAATTAATAGCAATTCAGGAGGAACAGTGATACCTGGGGCTACGACACCAAAGTTCTTACCTTCGGTGGGGTCAGTTGGGACGACATACTATTATTGTGAGATTACTCAAAGTGGATTAAACTGTAACGTTAGTTCTGCAACAGCAGCCATAGTTGTGACTCCTGCACCTTCATTCAGTGCACAACCTATCACGTTACAAACTATTTGTTTAGATGGTACTTTATCTCCGCTAACGGTTGCTTATCAAGATGGAGTTCCAGGAGGAATTTACCAGTGGTATTCAAACACAATAAATTCCAATACTGGAGGGATTTTGATTTCTGGAGCGACCAGCGCAAGCTATACTCCACCCGCAGATTCTGTTGGTAGTTTCTATTATTATTGTGTAGTTACCCTCCCAAGTGGTGGATGTTCCAGTATAACTTCAAATGTTGGTGTTATAAACGTTCGACCAAATCCTGTAATATCAGTTCAGCCAATTCCTTCTCAAACCATTTGTGAAGGAGGAACAATTGATACTGCTTTATTCGCAAGTTACAGTGGCGGAGTAGGAGCGCCAAGTTACCAATGGCAAAAGGGAAGAATAAATATTCCTGGGGCAACAAATTCTGGGTATTTGCCTCCATCCTTCAACTCAGCGGACACAGCAGAGTTTTCCGTGATAATTAACTTAAGTGGAAGTGGCTGCGATTCGGATACATCTCAAAATGGAGAGGTAATAATTATCTCGGATCCGGTGGTTTCATTGCAGCCTACTTCTGCTTCCTATTGCCAAAACGCAAGTCCTGTTACTTCCTTAATTGTTCAAGCTTCAGGTGGACTGGGTGGATATAGCTATCAATGGTTTAGTAACACTTCTAGCAGTAATACGGGGGGAGTTCTACTTTCAGGTGAGACTGATTCGACATTTGTTCCACCTGTCTCTCTTGTTGGTACTACTTATTATTACTGCGAAATTGTTCAAACCGGTTTAAATTGTAATGTTATCTCCTCAACAGCCTCAATTATCGTAACGCCAGCTCCTACTTTTACCACTCAACCCATAGACACTCAAACGGTTTGTTTGGATGGAAGCTTGTCGGCCTTATCGGTGGCTTATCAAAATGGAGTAGGAAGTCCTACCTACCAATGGTATTCTAATACGATTAATTCTTACACGGGAAGTACTTTGATAACAGGCGCAACCAATTTAAATTATTTGCCGCCTACTGATTCTGTAGGAACCTTTTATTATTACTGTGTGGTTACGTTACCGAGTGGCGGTTGTTCATTTATAACTTCAGATATTGCTGTTGTAATAGTACGCCCAGATCCTTCGATTTCGGTTCAACCTATACCTTCTCAGGCAATTTGTGAGGGAGGAACTATTTTAAATCCTTTAACAGTGAGTTATGTAGGTGGAGTTGGAATACCAAGCTACCAATGGCAAAACTCAGGTGTCAATATAGTTGGAGCTAACTCAGCCTCTTTTATTCCTGCCGGAATATCTTCTCCTGGAACTTATTCTTACTCGGTAATAGTAAGTTTGAGTGGAAGCGGTTGTGATTCTGATACTTCTCAGAATGCTTTGATTACTGTAATTCCTGATCCAATAGTTGTCCTACAACCCGTTTCAGATACCTATTGTATTGGAGCGACTCCTGTCGATACTTTGGTTGTTTCTGCCAATGGTGGTATAGGAACATATAGTTACCAATGGTATTCGAATACGACAAACTTCAGCACGGGAGGAACACCAATTGCAGGTGCAACTGATTCTACTTTTGTTCCCTCTGTGGGAACCATAGGTACTTTTTACTATTATTGTGAAATTACTCAGACTGGTGTTAATTGTAATACTGTTTCGTTGCCTGCAACCATTTTAGTAAATCCTGCTCCAATATTTACAACTCAGCCCATCGATTCTCAATCTGTTTGTTTAGACGGAACCTTGACTGCTTTGTCTGTTACTTATCAAAATGGTGTAGGAGTCCCGTCCTATCAGTGGTTTGTTAATTCTTCAAATTCTTATTCGGGTGCTGTTTTAATTTCAGGAGCTACCAACTCAAATTACCTTCCCCCATCAACTACTGTTGGAACATTTTATTATTACTGTGTAGTTTCTCTATCAAAAGGTGGATGTAGTTCTATTGTTTCGAATATTGCGAAAGTTGTTGTCGATCCAGACCCATTCATTACTGTTCAACCACTTTTAGCTCAATCTATTTGTGTAGGGGGAACAGTAGTAACACCATTCAGCGTTAGCTTTTCTGGAGGAGTTGGAAACCCAAGTTATCAGTGGCAAAGAAATGGAGTTAATCTCCTGGGAGACACGAATTCATCATTTTTACCCACAACTTTTTTTGTTCCGGACACTGTGGACTATCGTGTGATTCTGACTTTAGACGGAAGGGGATGTAACGCTGATACTTCGCTTGATGCAAAGGTAATCATCGTGAATGATCCAGTTATGGTTCAACAACCTGATTCGGCTACCTATTGCGAAAACACATCACCAGTAACTCCTCTTTTGGTCCAAGCGACAGGAGGTTTGGGTAGTTTTACTTATCAATGGTATAGTAATTCTGTTAATTCTAATTCTGGGGGTGTAATGATTCCTGGAGCGACCGATTCAACATTTATACCTCCTGTTAATTTGGTGGGAACGGTTTACTATTATTGTGAGATTTCACAAACTGGATTAAATTGTGATGTAACTTCCGCGGTAGCAAAAATTACAATTACTCCTTCTCCCTCGTTTTCTAATCAGCCCATCGGATTTCAAAAACTATGTGTAGGAGGAACACCGAATTTGCTTTCGGTTTCATATGTTGGAGGTAATAATTCCGTAAGCTATCAATGGTATCAAAATAATGTGAATTCCAATGTTGGCGGGACTCCACTAGTAGGACAAACTTCTTCAAGTTACCTTCCTTCGACATCAACTTCTGGTTCAAACTTTTATTACTGCGTTCTTTCATTTTCAGTTGGCGGATGTTCGAATATAGTTTCTAATCCGGCAGAAGTATTTGTCGTTGATGACCCAATGATAACAAACCAACCAGTATTGAGTCAAATGATTTGCCAGGGGACCACCATTCTTCAGCCTCTGACCTTCTCTTTTTCTGGAGGTACAGGTGCAACCTCCATAGCGTGGTACCAACTTGGAACTCCAAATGTGCTGATTAATGGTGTAACTGACACATCATTTCTTCCTATTACTTTTAATTCGGCTGGGAACTATAAATATTTCGCAGTTGTTAAGGATAGCGGAGTGGGCTGTGACAATACCTCTACTTTGAATAGTGAGATAATTGTGAATCCAACCCCCAATGTGAATCAACTAGATGACACGATTTTATGTAACAATAGTAGGCTAAATATTAATATTTCAACTACTGTTCCTTCCAATATTACTTGGTCGGCTTCACAGAATATTAGCGTAACAGGTGAGTTAACATCTACTCAGACTTCATTTTTAATAGATGACTCGTTGACCAATAATACGAGCATTCCACAATTTGTAAATTATACGATTTCACCAACTTCATTTCCTGAGGGCTGTCCGGGCCCAGACTCAATCGTCAGAGTAAAGGTACAACCAGAAATCGTATTAAATAATGTTCCCAATGTTGAAATTTGTAGTGGAAGTCCGGTTAATGCCATTTTAACGGCAAATGTCCCATCTACTTTTAATTGGTTTGTTTCGATAGATAATCCAAATGTGTCGGGAGAATCATTACTGCCAAGTACCAGTAATTTAATTACCGATCGATTGGTGAATAACACCTCGGTAAATCAAATTGTTGTCTATTCTGTGTTTCCTGTTTCAATAGAAGGTCAATGTGCCGGACTTGCACAAACCTTTGTGGTAACCGTTAAACCAAGTTTAGCCTTGTTAAATGAAGATACAGTAACCATCTGTAGTGGTAGTAGAGTGAATTTATCCCTTGTGGCGAACACAAATGTTACTTTCAACTGGTATGCTGACCAATCAGTCAATGTTTTGAATGAAACCACCTCAGTTGTTTCGTCATCTCAAATTAATGATTCGTTAGTGAATGTGAGTAATTCAATCCAATCTGTTACTTACCATGTTGTAGGAACCAGTACAAGTAATGGTTGTTCAAGTCCTGTTATACCAATTACTGTTTTTGTAAATCCTGTTCCCTCAGTATTCCCTCTACAAGATACAACGGTTTGTAACGGAGTAACCTTAAGCCCAGTTTCATTTAATGGCCCTGTTGTAGGAACAAATTTTAACTGGTCAGTTTCTGACACTTCAGTTGGTGTAGGAGCCTCGCAAGGGGTGAATTCTGTTCCGGGTTTTGTGACTACCAATTCTACTTCATTAACAAAAAGTGTAATTTTCACAGTTCTCCCTATTTTTATTAACGATAGCGTTACTTGCTTGGGTGAATCTGAATCGTTTACTTTTTCTATTTTACCTACTCCAGATGTTTACCCTCTGCCCGATATTAGTGTATGTAATGGCGTTCAAGTGCCTCAAAATATCTTGGCGGGCTCTGTGCCGGGAACCATTTTTAATTGGTCCAATTCAAATACTTCTATTTCTCTAAATTCGGGTGGGATAGGGAATGTACCCTCTTTCAATGCCACTAATACCTCGGCTGTCCAACAATTTAGTACTGTCACTGTGTCTCCAATGACTCAACAAGGAGCTGTTCAGTGCTTTGGCGGAACAGAGAATTATACAATTACTGTTAATCCAACTCCGCACGTTCAAAATTCAGATATTGAAATTTGTTCTGGAGAAAATATAAATTTGTTACTCAATGCTAACATTCCAAGTTCCTTTTCATGGGTTGCGACTCCAACTGCAACAGTCTTTAACGAGACAAGTTTTCCAATACAAACGAGCGTATTGATAGACGATACTTTGTCCATAATTACCTCTACTCCTCAAGTGGTTGATTACACAGTGACACCGACTTCTTTACCATATGGATGTGTTGGTCCCGATTCTGTTATAAAAGTGAAAGTGAATCCATTACCAGATGTCAGTTTTAATGTGCTGAATACAGTTTTTTGTAATTTACAACCCATAAATTTTCAGAATAATTCAGTAGGAAGTCTGAACTTTGATTGGAACTTTGGTGATGGAAACTCCTCATTTTTATTCAATCCCTCTCATTCTTATTCTTCAAAAGGAAACTACACGATAAAGCTTCTTGGAACAAATCCATTGACAGGTTGTTCAGATTCAGCTTTTGAATCGATTTCAATTGCTCAAACACCAAATTCTAATTTCACATATTCGGATAGTGTGGGATGTGACAAGTTAAGTGTCGTGTTTACGGCAGATTCTGTAGATTTGACTGCATCGTATTTATGGGACTTTGGAAATGGAAATACATCTCAACAAGTAGGGGTATCCGGCCACCAATATACAGTCCCAGGTTGTTATGACATAAAACTTACTGTAACCTCCAAGGAGGGGTGTGAGTCTTCAACACTCGATACTAGTGCCATTTGCCTGTACGAGCAACCAATCGCAGATTTTATTGCGGATAGGATATTATTCTCTTCCCTGGAAACTCCAGAGGTTCAGTTCACTAATTTATCTCAATTTTCAACGGTTTATTTGTGGGACTTTGGAGACAATCAATTTGATATCACGGAGAATCCAATTCATACTTATGCCGATGGAGCGAATGTCTACAGGGTTAAATTAATTTCTTCAAATAATGTAGGTTGTATGGACTCAATAACTAAAACAATTAGAGTCTTCCAAGATATAGGAATTTATGTTCCCAATACATTTACCCCAAATAGGGATGAAATTAATCAGGTGTTTTTGCCGATACTAACAGATGGTTTTGTAGAGGAAACTTATCATCTGACCATATTCAATAGATGGGGAGAATTGGTTTTTGAAACGAGAGACTTAAATGAGGGATGGGATGGAAAAGATGCAAAAACAGAAACTTATATTTGGAAAATTGCAGTCGATGTGAAGGAATCAAGTGAGCGAAAATTCTTTATGGGTCATGTGAATTTAATTCGTTAATTTCTAAACCATATTTGGAGTAAAAAAAACAGTTAAACACCGTTAAACATCGTTTAACGGTGTTTTTCTAAATAAAACATCAATTTAGATAAGGCACGCCTAATTCTATTTTCTAAACAAAAATAAACTTATAGCAAACGTTTAATAATTAAATTGCATCGAGGTTTAATCTATATTTATCTTACAAAATGTTTAAAATTTTTCCCTTATTAGTATCGCTTTTTTTCTTCTCTCCGTTTTTTTGTCAAGAATTCGAATTTAATCAATTCGGAACTGAAGAGGGCTTGCCTCATTATTATACAGAATATGTTTTTGAGGACTCCAGAGGATTTTTGTGGATTGGTACACTCGGTGGCTTAGTAAAATATGATGGCAATGAAATGGAAATTTTTACGACTGAGGATGGGCTTCTTAGTAACAATATTATTACAATAACAGAGGATAAAAGTGGGGGTATCTGGATTGGGACGGATAACAGTTTATCAAAGATAGGAGACTCCATAAAATCATACACTCTTGGTGAAAATGGGCAAGTAACCAAGAAAATTTTGATTACCCAAAGTGGAGAAATTTTGGCAGCAAATTTATCCGGTACTTTCGTTTACAATGAATTACTGGATTCTTTTTTACCTCATCCAATAATGGGCAGCTTTTATACAAGAACTCTCATCGAAGACAATAATCAGGTGATTTGGTTTGGTGGTATTGATGGTTTGTTCAAATCATTTGAAGATACAGTAGTTCAAATCGTAATTCCCGGAGACCATATGAATTACCATAATTCTATTGTTTCCAGTTGGAAAGATTTTGAGGGCAATTTGTGGTTTGGAACGGGAAGTGGTTTTGCCAAATATGAAAATGGCGAGATGAAAGTTTTTGATCAAGAATTGGGAGTTGAACATGTGTATATAAAATTATTTCAACTGCAAGATTCAACATTTATTTTTGGTACTTATGGAGGCGGTATAGTTTCTTTTAAGGATCCCAAGGAGTTTCAAAGGCAATATTTGAGTCAAGATGCAATAACACAAAATACTGTTCATGGGATTGAACAAACAAAAGGTGGCGCTATTTGGCTTGCAACTGGAAACAAGCTTCACAAGACCAAACGGACGGTGTTTGAGAAAATTGAAATATCCTCAGAAGACAAATCATTGGCCACTTATGAAATTGTACAAAATTACAACGGTGACTTGTGGATGGCAACAAACAACGGAATACTTGTTCTTAATCCTAAAAGTGAAGAACAACGATTAATCCAAGTGAGTACAGATCCTCAAGAAAATAATGTTATTTCTCTTTACTCAGATATTAGCGATAGTTCAGTCTATGTGGGAACCTATTCGGGGATTTGTTTTAAATACAAAAATGGAATTTGCGAACCCTACGGAAATGAAGAACAAATGGTAAGAGGTCAGGCCATTTATGGGATTTATAAAGACTCGAAAAGTGATGTATGGATATCTAAGAATGTAAGGGTTTTACGAAGTCGAGGTGATTCAGTGGAAGAGGTGTTTTTAGATTCGATTCATTCCATGGTATTCGAGGTGGTAGAGGATATGCGTGGCATTTTGTGGTTTGCCACAAGCAAAGGTCTTTTTTGTAGAAAAGAGAAAAAAGTAGAACAGATAAAATCTATCGATGGAGTTTTACTTGGGCAAATAAGACAAATAGAAATTGATGAAAAAGGAGGGGTTTGGATTGGTTCCTCTTCTAATGGAGTGTATAGATATGACCCCGAATCAGAGGAAGGAGAGCATTACTCTATGAAAGATGGACTCTCTTCAAATTTCATTCAATCTTTAAAATATGACAAATTCAGGGGATGTATTTGGGCAGGAACCATTAATGGTGTCTCTCAAATCAAATTAAATGATCAATCTTTTCCTGAGGAATTTAGAAGAATTGAAGCTGCAGGCTTTTTTGGTTGTAACGTGAATAGTTTGTTTTGTGACTCTCTTAATGGAGTTTTTGTTGGTTCGGAAGATAATTTATTTCGATATAAAACCACTCTTGATGCTAAGAATGAAAATGTTCCCGTAGTGAGACTGAAGAATATTGAGATATTTAATGAAGTTTTTGATTTTACTCCATTTTGCCAATGGATTGATGAGTTATCAATTCCAATAGGTTTAGTTTTGCCTCATGATAAGAATCATCTTACATTTCGTTACAATGGAATTGAATTTAATCAGCCTAATAGTATACTTTACACAGTAAAGCTTGAGGGCTTCGACAAAAGTTGGTCAACTAATACCTCAGATAGATTCATAACCTACAGCAATTTGAGTCCGGGGAAGTATACATTGAAGATAAAAGCAAAAAATAGCGAGAATCTTTGGTCGGATGATTTTCTCTATTCTTTTGTTATTGATGCTCCCTTTTATTCCAAGACGTGGTTTATTCTTTTCGTTTCTCTACTTGTCCTTTTACTACTGTTTTTGGCAATAAAAAAGAGGGATAAAAAAATTAAGGCAACAGCTGTTATTGAACGAAATATTGCGCAATTAGAACTAAAAGCTCTTCAAGCTCAAATGAACCCTCATTTCATTTTTAATATCATGAACAACATTCAAAACTTGATTGTAACTGAACAAAATGAAAAGGCCATTAAATTATTGGGTGATTTTGCCACATTGATACGTACGGTACTTGATATTTCTGCCGAGAAATCAGTTGATTTAAATAGAGAAATCCAATTTTTAACGACCTACATTGAATTAGATCTGACACAATATCCTGAGAAGTACTCATTTGAGTTTAATGTAGATGAGAATTTAGACCTAGAAAACGTTTTAATTCCTCCGATGCTTCTTCAACCTTTTATTGAAAATGCGATTTTGCACGGGTTGATGCATAAAGATGATTTTGGAAACTTGACTGTCACAATTAGTCAGCGATCAGAATCTCTATTGTGTACTATTGAAGATAATGGAGTGGGACGAAGAAAGTCAAAGGAAATTGGCTCTACGAATCATACATTTCAGTCCAAATCACTGAATATTTCAAATGAGCGAATAGAGCAGTTTAATAAAATGAATAAGTTGAGTCAATATAAAATTGAGATTATCGACTTATACGACAACAAAAAAAATAGTTTGGGGACAAGAGTTGTTCTGGAAATTCCATTACTTCAAAAATATTAAGATGATAACAGCAATAATTGTAGACGATATAGAAACGGCAAGGATTGGTTTAAGTAAATTAATTGAAAAGAACTGCAGCGATGTTTCGGTAATTGCCATGGCAGCTTCTTCTCAAGAGGCTATATACTTAATCAAAAAACTTTCGCCAGACATCGTTTTTTTAGATGTAAAGATGCCCAATCAAAACGGTTTCCAAATGCTTGAAGAAATTGGTGAAATTGATTTTGAAGTAATTTTTACAACCGCCTATGAGGAATATGCGATTAAAGCTTTTCGATTTTCGGCTTTAGATTATTTGACAAAACCCATTTCGCCAAAGTTGTTGGCAGAAGCAATCAATCGATTTAGAACGAAACAAGTCATTCACCTCAAACAAGAAAGATTTGAGGTTCTGTTCGAAAACTCTAACAGCCCAATAGATAAGTTTATCAAAATGGCTGTTCCCACCCAAACAGGAATGTTACTCTTGACCATTTCAAATATTCTTTACTGCAAAGGGGATGGCAATTACACCAAAGTATTTCAATTGAATGAGGAAAAGCCAATTCTATCCAGTAAAACACTAAAGTATTTTGATGAATTACTTCCTCAAGCCGTTTTTTTTAGAGCTCACAAATCAACATTGTTGAATTTAAATTTGGTGAAAGAATATAACAAAACGGAGGGGAATACTGCTATTATGGTAAATGGGGAACGACTGGAGGTCAGCGAACGAAATAAAAAGAAATTTACCGATAGGTTGTTGAGGAAGTAGAAGAAAAAGCAATAAAATCTCAGGTTACCAGTCCGCTAGTTTATAGAATCTAACGTTGGATAATTCATTTAAAGTACTTGTTTTATTTTAATTTTATTTGCTTTAAATTAAATAACAAGCATATAACATGAAACAAGTACAGAGACTTACATTGGTTTTGGGTTTGATAATATTCTCAAATTCTTTAAAATCACAATTGTTTTTTAAAAATAATACGAATGAGCCAGTTTATGTGGCAATATGTATGTATTACAATTCACAGGAATCGCAATATTTTGGTTCAAAAGGATGGTACAGGTAGATCCGGGAGATAAGAGATTGGTGAGTAGTGCCATCGGTTTTAATAATAACATTTATTACTACGCTCACTCGGCATTAACAGATAAGGAATATACAGGTGAAAGAAGTATCTTGGTTCATCCAACTGATAAGTTTTTTATTAAAAACGCTAATAAGGAATACCAAAAAATTGAAAATCCGAATTACGAGTGGAGAAAATTTAGACACGTCAATATGCAAGCGGGGTTCTTTCAAACAAAATATACAATCAACTTAAATTATTGATAATAATGAATATTAATCCAAGACTATCAAACAAATAGGTTGATAAAAACAAAACTCAATAAACCTATATCTAATAGTTTTCTTCTCTGTTTTAATATTAGTTTTTTAATTCTTACATCTTCTGCGATGAACAAAAAAAGCAATTATTCTTGAAAAAAATCTCAAAAAATCAAATAATATCAATATTCATCCTTAGATGAAAATAACATTTTTTCAGAGATTGATTTGTGTTTAACCGTTTATTTTGGTCGATTTCTCAGCTTAGGATATGAGTTTAATTCTCTAAATGATTTTGCTATTCATAATTCATCATCGCTTAATGAGATCTGTTTTAAAAGTAAAGAAAGGCTGGCTTTTGTTATTTTAGAGACAACTAGTGAGAAATACTTCAACAAAATAACAGTACAAGCTGAATCAATCAATTTGACAGGATTTAGGAAAAACATAGTTAGTGCGGACTGTTTGCTACCATCGATATAATATAAATTTAAACTCCAAAACCAATGAAAAAATATGTTGTACTTTTTGTAATGAGTATTACGCTTATAACGTTGTACGCTCAAGACAAATCAATCGCAATCAACCTCAATCCACTTTTAAAACAGCCTGAAGTACTTAATTCCAAGGATGTAAGAGAAATATCTTCTTCCACTGCCTTTTTAATTTTAGATTTGAATATAACTGATTCGTTAAAACTGACTGAGGATAGATTGATTGAAAAGTATAATCTTATCAGAAAAGATAAAATTATTTATGCCAATTCTTTTATGAAACTCGAAGACGTTTCTCAAATTGCAAAACTTTCAGAAACCGGAGTTTTAATAGGAAGTGTAAAAGGTAGTTTTGTCATCGGCCTCATTCCTACACCTTTTATTGGTTTGTTATGGGCAAGTTAAAGAGAAAACAAGAACGAACAACAGACAACAAGAGAGCCTCCAGGAAAGCTTATTTTGTGGGAATTGAAAAATAGTATTAACAAAATCAAATTAATAATGAAAACAAATAATCTAAAGTCAATCGTATTAGTTTTTTGCATCCTGAGAATTGGTATAGCACAAGGACAAGAAAAAAAGGAAACACCTCCTTCAAACTATGAACTAGTTGAAAAGGATGCTGCTCAAAAATCAGCCCCTTTTACATCAACTTTATTTAAGGAAATTACGCATACAGAGTCTACAAATAAATGGGCTGTAACTGTAAAACCAACCTTTAGCAGAAAACATTATTCGCAAGAAATTATTGATATTAAAGAGTCTAAAATTCATGAAAAAATTAACTCTTACAATGAAAATGAAGAATTGCAAAAATCCGCAAGGACTGTTAATCCAATCATCGGAACAAACTTTGAAGCCAATTGGTCTACAGTGGGAACGCCTCCAGACAATAGTATGGCTATTTCAAACGGTGGGGTAATTGTGACGGCAAACAATGACGGTATAGAATATTATAATTCTTCGGGTAGTTTTCTGTACTTTGACTATTGGTCTGACTTTTTTAATGATAATACTCTTACTGCAACTTTGTATGATCCAAAAGTTATTTATGATAGCGGTTCTGACAGATTTATTTTAATCGTATTGCACGGCTCAACTGCAAGTACTTCAAAAGTTATTGTTTGTTTTTCTAAAACCAACAATCCTCAAAATGGATGGTGGGTTTATAAATTGACAGGTAACCCATTAAATAATAACTGTTGGTTTGATTACCCTGCGGTGGGTGTTTCCAACAATGAAATTTATGTAACAGGCAACTTATTTGTAACTAATGGTTCATTTAATCAAGCTGTTGTTTATCAAATACCTAAAGCAGCGGGATATGCTGGGAATAATATAAATTGGCAATATTGGTCTAACCTTAGTTCATCACCTTTTGACGCTTTTTCTCTTGCTCCTGCTTCATACGGACATCAAGGCAACTATGGTCCAGGTATTTATTTAGTCAGTAACAAATCTGGCGGGGACAACAGAATTAGATTATGGGATTTAACGGACGATATGAGCGGAAGCCCTTCCTTAAATAGTTATACAATAAATACAACATCTTACAGCCCTTCACCCGATGCTTCACAATTAGGCACTACTGATAAACTAGATAACGGAGATTGCAGAATACAAAACGCTTTTTATTTAAATGGAATAATCCATTTTGTTTTTCATTCTGATATTGGTTCTGGTTGGAACGGAATAAATTATAATCGATTAACAGTTAGTAGTTCATCGAACCAATCGTCAACGTTTGGTTTATTAGGTAGTTTTGACTATTCGTATCCTGCGGTAGTACCATTTTCAACAATTACAACTGACAAGTCCGTTATGATTGCATTTTTAAGAAGTTCTTCTTCAACTTACCCGCAACTAAGAGTTGTAAATTGCGATAATAGTATGCAGTGGTCATCTTCTACATTAGCTAAGGCAGGTGATACATATGTTGATTTTCTAACTGGTAATGAAAGATGGGGTGACTACACGGGTATTTCTCGAAAGCATAATAGTGGAACTCCTCGTATTTGGTTGGCAGGTTGTTACGGTGGAAATATTGTGAGTCAAAGTGTCTACAACACATGGAAAACTTGGGTTGCAGAAGTTCACGGAGCGTCTACAGTTGGGTTAAATGACAATATTTCTAAATCAAATTCAATATCAATGTTTCCAAATCCAACATACGATTTAATCAACATCTATTTTACAACTGAAACTTCTGAAAAAATAACAATTCAAATTCTAGACATTAATGGTAGAATTGTTAAAACTTTGTATAGCGACACGCCTAAAGTAGGAGAGAATAAATTAACATTCAATAAAGGTGCATTAACATCAGGCACATATTTTGTAAGTATATCAACATCAACAAAAATTCTGAAAAATGAAAAACTTATCATGCTTGATTAGTGTCTTTGTTATTACAGTTTTGTTTTCCTGTAGCAATAATAAAAATAATATAAAAACAAAAACTCAATCAGTGGTTGAAAAACCACTGATTGACAATGCTGTATCAAATGTTGACTCCACTAAGAATCAACAAATTGATATTGTAACGGATCGTGCAAAAACCAAAATTGACACTCTGAATAAAAACACCAAGCAGTTAAATAAAGTGAAAAAAAAAGGTCAAGAAGCACCAAAACATAATAGTCCTGACCAATCAAAAATCGACAGCTTAAAAAAAGCAAAACAAAAATTAAAAAATTAGGAGTCCAGAAACGTTATAAATGAGTACATTCTGAAAAGCTATACCAATAAGAAACAACAGTTTTAAACAAAATAGATGGAGTTTCTCCTGGAGTTTACCTAGTTAAATTCATTTATGATGACTTTATCAAAACCTCTAAGGTTGTTGTTCAGAAGTTTCTACCTTATTAATACACGTTTGTGCCATTTGATAGGTGTTAAATGTGTCAACAAAACTCTTGTTTTATTTGTAAACAATTGTTAGGTGGAGTTCAGAAACCATTTTTTGTAATTGTCAGGATTCTTTTATCTTTTTTAAATATATTTCAGTATTGTTGACTATGTTATTGAATCAATTCTTCCGGGATGTTAGACCAAAAAAAAGAATTATTAAATAAAAGTGCTAAATTAATTCTCAATGTATTCATTTTGAAAAGTAAAGAAAGATGATTTTTAATTATTCACTAACCAAACACCAATATGGACTTATCGTTTTTTCATTAATAGGTTGATTAATTCTATTTTCGAAATTTTTCAGTTAGAAATTAGATCGGTTTAGAGAGAAATAAAGGAAGTTCTCTCAAAAAGCTACATTTAATTGCCAAAGCTAACGGATAATAAGTGGAGTCTGAATTTTGTTTTTTTTCTTTTTTATTTAACAAAAATTAAATTTATGAAAAAAGTTCAAAAAATATTATTTGTAACAATTTTGTCTTGTGCCTCAGTGTTTACAAATTGCAATAAAGAGGACGAATGTGCTGATGTTACTTGCTATAACGGAGGTGTCTGCGATAATGGTACTTGTGATTGCATAGAGGGTTATGAAGGTTCAAGTTGTAATGACCAAAAGACGCCATCAAGAATCTCTATTTCGGAAGTTAGAATAAAACGATTTCCTCAATCAGATGGTGGTTCATCCTGGGATATAGGAAGTGGACCAGATATTTTTATCTCATTATCAAAGGGTTCTGCTCTTTTTCATACACAACCGACTTATTTTGAAAATGCAACTTCTGGTAATAATTATGTTTATCGTCCAACTCCGTCTATTGACTTAACCGATGTTACAGCTCGCTATTCGATAAACTTGTATGATTATGACACTGGGTCTTCAGACGATTGGATGGGTGGTATATACTTCACACCTTATTACAGTGATAATGAGTTTCCTGAGATAATTTCAGTTGATGCTGGCGCGGGATTAGCTTTTGAATTAAAAGTTAACTACGTTTGGTAATTTTCAAAACAATAATTATAATATTCTTATGTCCAAGTAGTTAAGATGTCATTTAGTACTTTGAGTTAATAAAAATCCGATTTAGAAATAAATCGGATTTTTTATTTTAATTCACTATCCTTTTTATCAATTTCAATAGCAACGATGCATGTAATGACAATCAATGAAAAGAATCCAACGTAAATCCATAAACTAGAACCTTGTTCTTTATTTTCAATGGATAAATTGTTTTGTGACAGAGATCTTTCAATTTCATAAAAGGGGAGAGGATTAGGTGCTTTCATCTTTTTGTTATTTTTATATATTTATCTTCGTTTTTAGTGAGATAATTGGAATACGTAAAGTAATAACTGAAATACATAAAGGGTTTTGTAGTATTGTCTATCGCAATAAAATATTCAGGTTTAAATCCATCGTTAAGTATTTCGTCAAGAGGAATATAACATTCTGATAATTTTTCTTTTTCATAATGAAATCTGAGTATTTCGTCATTTTTCTTGAGCATTTTATTTATTTCATTTTTTTTGTTTTTCTTATGTCGTTTGTAATGATTGTAATGAAAATTGGCATGCCTGCTATCAAGATAGACTTGGTCCTTTCTCTTTGGCCAAAATTCGATGTCGCATCCACAATTACAAATTCGTTGCTTTAGAGGGCTATTTCTGTAGCTTTTATTGTCCATGTTTTACAAAATATTTTGTTTATCATTAGTCATTTTGTTTCTAAGAAACTTCATGACTTCCTTACGAAGAAAGTAAGTCCTACCAGATTGTTTTATCGTTTTGGGAAGTAAGCCGAATTTTCTCCATTTGTCTATACTTACAAGACTTACTTTGAATAATCGAGCCACCTCTTTTCGCGTGATTAATTCAGGAAGATTCTCTTCACTTTTAAGTGCCTCCTCTGGTCTTTGGAGTGTCATTTTTAATTTTCTATCCAGCGTTTCCTGGATTATAGACCTTAATTCAGATACGGTGAGGGTTACTATTAATTTTTCCATGTTTTTTATTTTCGTTTTTCAAATCAAGAAAGAATAAACGGAAAAATAAAGTCGAAAAAATTAAATGGAATAAAATGGAATGTTTTTATGGAATAAAATAGAATGATTTTATTCATTCTGTATCTGAGGAATCTAAATTATCTTTTTTAAACCAAGCTTCATATTCAATCTGAGCTTTATTCGGCTCAATGAGAGTTTTTTTATCCCCAAATCTTTTTATTGAGGATTCAATAGAGATTTTCTTCACTGTTTCTCCATCCCGAATAACAAAGTTGTTTGAGATCCATTCTGCAGCATCTTTTTGGTTGAAGTTTATGTTTCCTTTTGAAATGAGTCTTTTCATAGGCCTCAATAGAGAAATGATTTTGAAGGAACGTTTCAAAATAACAGGTGTTTTTAACTCTAAGTTAGTTGTAAAAAGCTGTTCCAAGTTGTTTCGGCTTTCTTCTTCACAAAAAGGTTCTAAGCCTTCTTTGAGCAAGATATTGAACGGTGAGGTAAATAGTTTGGTTCTGTATGGGGTATTTGATTTTTTGTTTTGGTTCGATGCGGTTATTTTTTTTGATCTAATCCATGCGGTTATTTCATAAGCTTGTATTTCGTTCGGAATAAATACCACACTTTCCATAAAAGGCAATGTTTTGTGTTCAATTTTTTGAATAAAAGTCTCTGGTTCAGTACTCTGTGAATAATGGAAATCTAGAATGAGTGAGATTAAGTGCTTAGGGGATAGACTCAAATAAAACGAAAGCCAATATTCAAAAGAGTTGTCTTGTTCCTGGATGATATAATACGGCTCATTTTCAAAACCTTTAAGATCTATTAGTTGGTGATAACCAATCTTAATTCGCTCTAAATAGACGTCTCCAGGTATTTTAAGCTTTTCTTTTAACTCTTTATTAGTGACTTTGTTTTCTATCTCACTCATTAACTGTTTCATGTCAATATCATAAGCTTCTTTGGAATAGATCATGGTTTTTCTTTTAGAGTTTTGCAGCTGGCTTATTTTAGCGGTTGTTAGTGCGATTGAATAAGCTATGTGATTCAAATACAAGATTAAGTTTCACGTAATATGTTGCTTAGTAGTCTTTTAATCTGATTATTAAAGATAAAGATTAAAGGGGGATCTTTTACTACAATAATACTTTTTTTGCTAAATTTTTCTATAATTATTTAGTTACATAATTATTTATCAATATATTAGTGGTGAGTTGGCCATCAGAAGATGGTTGGTTTTTTTAGAGACTAAGGGAATAAAAAAAGGGAGGCGTCTGTCTTCCTTTTTTTTATTGTTAAAAAAAATAGGGGTGATAAAAAATATTTTTTTTAGATTATTTTAAATTCAAACTGTCCACGATACTGACACAGTTGTAAAAAAACAAATCCCCTAACTACTTTGTAATTAGAGGATTATAGTTGTCTTTCGACATATTTTGGCGGTCCGGACGGGACTCGAACCCGCGACCCCCTGCGTGACAGGCAGGTATTCTAACCAGCTGAACTACCGGACCGACTTGCTCTGTTTTCAAGAGCG
>Ga0209555_10001354_pt1 | contig 18898 bp, 16 predicted proteins | sample SaaInl85LU_5_DNA_FD_184643 | JGI IMG/M metagenome (GOLD analysis project Ga0209555, IMG submission 184643) | Marine microbial communities from expanding oxygen minimum zones in the Saanich Inlet - ESP_85LU_5_DNA (SPAdes) (version 2) | ecosystem: Environmental > Aquatic > Marine > Intertidal... | reverse complement strand
TTCTAAACATTAATTAAACAAAGCTTTACGTTATTATGGCTAGAGTTAACGATACAACTGAGCAAAGATTTAATAAGATTTCGATTGGTCTTGCTTCTCCAGAATCTATCCTTGCAGCATCGCGAGGAGAGGTGTTGAAGCCTGAAACCATCAATTACCGTACACACAAGCCTGAAAGAGATGGTCTTTTTTGTGAGCGAATCTTCGGTCCTGTAAAGGATTACGAGTGTGCTTGTGGTAAATATAAGCGTATCCGTTACCGCGGTATCGTTTGTGATCGATGTGGTGTTGAGGTTACGGAGAAGAAAGTTCGTCGTGATCGCGTTGGACACATTTCACTAGTAGTCCCTGTTGCTCATATTTGGTATTTCCGTTCGTTACCAAACAAGTTAGGTTACCTTCTTGGACTTCCGTCGAAGAAACTTGACATGATCATCTACTACGAACGTTATGTAGTTATTCAACCAGGTATTGCAAAAGGCCCTGAAGGTGAAGATCTTCAAATGCTAGACTTCTTAACTGAAGAAGAATACCTAAATATTATTGATGAACTTCCACAAGAGAACCAATATCTAGAAGATTCAGATCCAAACAAATTCATCGCTAAGATGGGTGCCGAATGTTTGATCGAATTACTTCAACGTATTGATCTAGAGACGTTGTCTTATGAATTACGTCATAAGGCAAACACCGAGACTTCTAAGCAACGTAAAACTGAGGCGTTAAAGCGTCTACAGGTTGTCGAATCTTTCCGTGAGTCTCAGGCTAATCGCGAGAATAAGCCTGAGTGGATGATCATGAAGGTGGTTCCTGTAATTCCACCAGAATTACGTCCGCTTGTACCACTAGATGGAGGTCGTTTTGCTACCTCAGATTTAAATGATTTATATAGACGAGTAATTATTCGTAACAATCGTCTTAAGAGACTTATCGAGATTAAAGCTCCTGAAGTAATCTTAAGAAACGAGAAGCGTATGCTTCAAGAGGCGGTTGATTCATTATTCGATAACACACGTAAAGCTTCTGCAGTTAAGACAGAATCAAATCGTCCGCTTAAATCACTTTCTGATTCATTGAAAGGTAAGCAAGGTCGTTTTCGTCAAAACTTATTAGGTAAGCGTGTAGATTATTCAGCTCGTTCGGTAATCGTTGTTGGTCCAGACTTAAAATTATTTGAGTGTGGTTTGCCAAAAGATATGGCTGCCGAGCTATACAAGCCTTTTATTATTCGTAAACTGATTGAGCGCGGTATTGTAAAAACCGTAAAATCAGCGAAGAAGATTATCGATAAGAAAGAACCTGTAGTTTGGGACATCTTAGAGAACGTGATTAAAGGTCACCCAGTTCTTCTGAATCGTGCCCCCACACTTCACCGTTTAGGTATTCAGGCTTTCCAACCTAAATTAATTGAAGGTAAAGCTATTCGTCTTCACCCACTGGCATGTACGGCATTTAACGCTGACTTTGATGGGGATCAGATGGCGGTTCACTTACCATTAGGTCCAGAAGCGATCTTAGAGGCACAACTATTAATGTTGGCTTCTCAGAACATCCTGAACCCTGCCAATGGTTCACCAATTACCGTACCTTCTCAGGACATGGTACTTGGTCTGTACTATATGACTAAAGAAAGACGTTCTACCCCAGAGGTTCCTGTTCAAGGTGAAGGGTTAACCTTCTATTCTTCTGAAGAGGTTGTTATCGCTTTCAATGAGAAGAGAGTTAATCTTAATGCTGCAATTAAAATCCGCGTTAAGGATTTCAATGAGGCAGGTGAGTTAGTACCTCAAATCATTGAAACTACTGTAGGGCGTGTATTATTTAATAATGTAGTTCCTGAAGAAGCAGGTTTCATCAATCAAGTATTGAATAAGAAAGCGCTTCGTGATATCATCGGACGTATCCTTGAAGTGACTGATGTCCCTAGAACTGCTGAGTTCTTAGATCGTATCAAGCAGATGGGTTATGAGTTCGCTTTCAAAGGTGGTCTCTCTTTCAGCTTAGGTGATATTATTATCCCTGCTGAAAAAACCAAGATGATCGAAGAGGCAAATGCTCAAGTAGATGGTATCATGGGTAACTATAACATGGGATTGATCACTAACAATGAGCGTTACAACCAGGTGATTGACGTTTGGACGTCTACCAACGCAATGCTAACTGAATTAGCTATGAAGCGTATCCGAGAAGATCAGCAAGGATTTAACTCGGTATACATGATGCTTGATTCTGGTGCTCGTGGATCTAAGGAACAGATTCGTCAGTTAACTGGTATGCGTGGTCTTATGGCTAAGCCTAAGAAATCTACTGCTGGTGGTGGTGAGATCATTGAAAACCCAATTCTTTCAAACTTTAAAGAAGGTCTTTCAATTCTTGAGTACTTTATTTCAACGCACGGTGCTCGTAAAGGTCTTGCGGATACTGCACTTAAAACTGCGGATGCCGGATACCTTACTCGTCGACTCGTTGACGTTGCTCAAGATGTAATTATTACTACCCAAGATTGTGGTACGCTAAGAGGTGTTGAGGTTGAGGCCTTAAAGAAAAACGAAGAAATCGTTGAAACTCTTGGAGAACGTATTCTTGGACGTGTTGCTCTTAACGACATCGTTGATCCATTAACAGGAGATGTGATCGTTGAAGCAGGCCGATACATCGAGGCTTCAGAAGTACAGAATATTAACGCTACAGCAATCGACCGCGTAGAAGTTAGATCTGCACTTACTTGTGAAGCTGAGAAAGGTATTTGTGAGAAATGTTATGGTAGAAACCTAGCAACGAACAAGCCAGTTCAAAAAGGTGAATCAGTAGGGGTTGTTGCTGCTCAATCGATTGGAGAACCTGGTACACAGCTTACTCTTCGTACCTTCCACGTAGGGGGTATCGCGGGTAATGTTTCTGAAGAAAGCCAGCTAGTCACTAAGTTTGACGGTGTTGCCGAGATTGAAGACTTACGCGTAGTTCAAGGTGAAAACGCTGAAGGTGAGAAGGCTAATATCATTATCTCTAGAACCGCTGAATTCAAACTTGTTGAACCTAAAACGGGTGCTGTATTAAGTACGCACAACCTTCCTTATGGTTCTCAAGTATTTGTAGAGAATGGAGCTAAGATTAAGAAGGGTGATGTTCTTTGCCAATGGGATCCTTACAACGGTGTAATTATTTCTGAATTTACAGGTACCGTTGCCTTCGAAAATATTGAGCAAGGGGTAACCTATCAGGTAGAAATCGACGAACAGACTGGTTTCCAAGAGAAAGTTATTTCTGAGTCAAGAAACAAGAAATTAATCCCAACACTTCTTATCAACGATAAGAAAGGAAACGTACTTAGATCATACAACTTACCGGTTGGTTCTCACCTTATAGTAAACGAAGGTGATTCAATTAAGGAGGGTAAGATCCTAGTTAAGATTCCACGTAAATCGGCTAAAGCTGGAGATATTACGGGAGGTCTACCAAGAGTAACCGAGTTATTCGAGGCAAGAAATCCTTCAAACCCTGCAGTTGTCTCTGAAATCGACGGTGTAGTATCCTTTGGTAAAATTAAGCGTGGTAACCGTGAGATTATCGTAGAGTCTAAGCTTGGTGATGTTCGTAAATACTTAATTAAGTTATCGAACCAAATCCTTGTTCAAGAGAATGACTTCGTGAAAGCGGGTATGCCACTATCTGATGGTTCAATCACTCCGAATGATATTCTTTCGATTAAAGGACCATCGGCAGTTCAGCAGTATTTAGTTAATGAAATCCAAGAGGTTTACCGACTTCAAGGGGTTAAGATTAACGATAAGCACTTTGAGGTAGTTGTTCGTCAGATGATGCGTAAAGTAGAAATCGTTGATGCTGGAGATACGCTATTCCTTGAAGGACAGTTAGTACACAAGGATGAATTCATCAAAGAAAACGATGCTATTTTCGGTATGAAGGTAGTTGAAGATGCTGGTGAGTCTGAGAATCTTAAAGCAGGTCAGCTTGTTACCGTACGTCAACTCAGAGATGAAAACTCTCTACTAAAGCGCCAAGACAAGACCTTAGTAAGTGCTCGTGAGGCGATTGCAGCTACGGCTACTCCAATCCTTCAAGGTATTACTAGAGCTTCGCTACAGACCAAGTCATTCATCTCAGCTGCATCGTTCCAAGAAACGACTAAGGTTCTTAACGAAGCTGCGGTTAATGGTAAGGTAGACGGACTAGAAGGTCTTAAGGAAAATGTGATTGTTGGTCACAAGATCCCTGCAGGTACTGGTCTTAGAGACTACGATGACATCATCGTGGGCTCAAAGGATGAGTATGAAGCTAGCCAAGCTGCTCCAACCCTAGTAGACGAAGACGCGATAAATATCTAAGCTCATGTCAGAGAAGGATCAGAGCATAAACGTAGAAATCGATGAAAAAACCGCTGAGGGGATTTATTCCAACTTGGCGGTTATTAATCACTCTGCATCAGAGTTTGTTGTAGATTTTGTAAGTATTATGCCTGCTACTCCAAAGGCTAAAGTTAAGAGTCGTGTAATCCTTACTCCCGAACATGCTAAGAAGTTAGTGAAGGCGTTGCAAAACAATATCGCCAACTTTGAAGCTACACATGGAGAGATCAAGGAATATCAACAACCCACCATCCCGATCAGTTTCGGTAAGATGGGAGAAGCATAAAAAAAGGCGCCGTTTACGGCGCCTTTTTTTATTTAAACTCTGAAGTGAGGTGGAAACGAATACTTGGGTATTTCTGTTCGGCCATTTGAAGGGAAAAGGCTGAGTCTGCAAGAAACACTAGTTGATTCGACTTATCTCTTGCTAGGAATTTCTGTTTCACTCGTTTAAAGTCTTTAAACTCTTCACTGTTTGGATTATCTGTATCTACCCAGCAAGCTTTATGAATAGGGAAGTTTTCATAGGTACATTTCGCTCCATATTCGTGTTCTAAACGATACTGAATGACCTCGTACTGAAGTGCACCCACGGTACCAATTATCTTTCGTCCATTAATATCCAGGGTAAATAACTGAGCCACCCCCTCATCCATTAATTGATCAATTCCTTTGAATAGCTGTTTTGCTTTCATTGGGTCTGCGTTATTAATATATCTAAAGTGTTCTGGTGAGAAGCTTGGAATACCTCGATAATTCAAATTTTCTCCAGAAGTAAGGGTGTCACCGATTTTAAAATTCCCGGTATCATGTAGACCTACGATGTCTCCAGGATAAGATATGTCAACGATCTCTTTGCGCTCAGCGAAGAAGGTATTTGGGCTAGAGAATTTTAGTTTTTTCTGATGTCTAACGTGTAAGTAAGGTTTATTGCGCTCAAAGGTTCCTGAAACGATTTTAATAAATGCCAAACGGTCTCTGTGTTTCGGATCCATGTTGGCATGAATCTTAAATACAAATCCACTAAACTCTTCTTCTTCAGGGTTTACAACTCTTTCCTCGGCCGCTTTTGGACGTGGGGTTGGAGCGATATCTATAAAACAGTCAAGTAGTTCTCTAACTCCGAAGTTGTTTAATGCTGAGCCGAAAAAAACAGGTTGTTGAGTTCCGGCTAAATATTCATCACGATTAAAACTTGGATACACCCCCTCGACGAGTTCTAGATTTTCTCTCAAAGTGTCTGCAGTATTTGATCCTACTAACTTTTCAAGCTGCTCACTTTGAACATCGTCTATTGCAGTCGTTTTAGATATATGTGTTTTATTACTCCCATCAAATAGATTGACATTTTTTTCATAGAGATTGTAGATTCCTTTGAAATCGTATCCCATACCGATTGGGAAACTTAAGGGTGTAACTGCAAGACCTAGTTTTTGTTCAACCTCGTCTAAAAGATCGAATGCGTCTTTACCCTCGCGATCGAGTTTGTTAATAAATACAATCATAGGGATATTTCTCATTCTACAAACTGAAACCAGTTTTTCAGTTTGTTCCTCGACTCCTTTTGCCACATCGATTACTACGATTACGCTATCTACCGCTGTAAGGGTCCGGTAAGTGTCTTCTGCGAAGTCCTTGTGACCAGGTGTATCAAGAATATTGATCTTTTTATCGCGGTATTCAAAAGCAAGAACTGAAGTGGCTACGGAGATCCCTCTTTGGCGCTCAATCTCCATAAAGTCACTGGTCGCGGTTTTCTTAATCTTATTATTTTTTACAGCTCCAGCCTCCTGAATCGCTCCTCCGAATAGAAGAAGCTTTTCAGTCAGAGTGGTTTTACCAGCATCTGGATGGGAGATGATTCCGAATGTTCTACGTTTATTGATTTCTTTCGCGATAGACATAATGAGCAATAAGAACGCAAAAATAGCCATATTTTCAGTTTGGTCATTTCGTGGCTAGCGAATAAGAATTGAGTAATTTTATAAAATGAAAAAGGAATATGTAATATTGGTGGATACTGCCGACCGTGAATTAGGTACCATGGAGAAAATGGAGGCTCACGAGAAGGCGGTTCTTCATCGTGCGTTCTCTGTTTTTATCTTTAATGATCGTGGAGAGCTTATGCTTCAACAACGTGCTGCGCATAAATATCATTCGCCACTGCTTTGGACTAATACTTGCTGCAGTCATCAGCGACAAGGGGAGTCGAATATTGAGGCCGGAAAGCGGAGGCTAAGAGAGGAAATGGGCTTTGAGGTCGATCTAGATGAGAAGTTTCATTTTGTGTACAAAGCAGAATTCGATAATGGCCTTACTGAGCATGAATTAGACCATGTAATGGTGGGCTATTATAATGGTGAGCCTACCATTAATCCTGAAGAGGTAGCTTCTTGGAAATGGATTAATATGGAGGTGCTTCAACAAGACATGAAAGATCATCCTCAAGATTACACCGCCTGGTTCAAGATCATTTTTGATCGATTCGTAGAATTTTTAACTAAACAATCATGAGAGTTAAGGTAAGTAGACAGGCCCATTTTAATGCAGCGCACCGTTTGTATTGTGCTGACTGGTCATTTGAGAAGAATCAAGAGATTTTTGGTTTATGCAATAATCCCAATTACCACGGACACAATTATGAATTGATTGTTAGTGTTACCGGTGAAATTGATCCTATAACGGGTTACGTTATGGATATGAAAGTGCTTAAGGATCTAATCAAATCTGAGGTTGAAAACGCATTTGATCATAAGAATTTAAATCTTGAGGTACCTGAATTCAAAGAAATGAATCCAACCGCAGAGAATATTGCTGTTGTAATCTACCATAAACTTAGACCTCACATTGAGGCGGATAAGGATATTGAAGTAGTTCTATATGAGACTCCTAGAAACTTTGTGACTTATTCGGGTAATTAGAATTTATAACCTTCTAATTATTCGTTTAATCTTTTTTTAAAAAAGATAAACCAAGTGTTTTTTGTTTAACTTTTTTAATTACCTTGATTTGAAATTAGAACAATAGAATGGCAAGTATTAAAGCTTTAAAGAAAGAGATCAACTACGTTTTAGGCGAACTCATCGAGGCAGTTTACGAGTGGGAGTCTGATACAAAAAATCTCAACTCTGAAGCAGGAAATCAAATCATCGACAACTGTATTGAAGTTTACGATGAGCTTATCGACCTTGTAAATGATAAAGAGAATCCAATGAAAAAGGATCACTTTAAAAAGGTTAATGAGTATTTAGAAAAGAAGGCAAATGAAATTGCCGATCAAATCAACAGTTTAGGAGACTAAACTATTGAGAAAGTTGACTGTTTAGCAGTTGACCGTATGAAGATTTTTTAATGGCATCAGAAAAACCATTAAATATTGAGTCTTTCCACTTTGGATTTAGTTCTTCTCCTTCACTAGTAACCAAATAAGCTGAAACGTATTTATTCGGGTTAGTAAGTGCATAGTTAGCTATGAACTGATAGCGTTTAAGGTTATTACTATTGCTTTGATTCACTAACGAATCAACAAAACGTTCATCACTTATACGATTGGTTTGAGCTAATTGCATCAGCTCAAAGTCTTTCTTGGTAAAGCGACTCAACATTAATTGAAGGCTTTCGAACGCCTCGTGCTCTTCACCTGCTTTTATTACCGCCGCATTTTCGAAGTTTGTTAATGAAGTAGCGATTTGGATTTCTCCAGGTTCAGCAAAAAAAGCAAGGCGATCGTTGAATGTTGAACCGTCAGCTTTATCTAGATAAGCATAAATGAGCTCTGGGTGATTTAGATTTAATCCCAAGTTAAGCGTCTCTTTCCCATTACTTTCTACAGAGTCTAAATTTATAAGTCCTGCTTCTGTAATCTTTTGAAGATATACAGTGCCCTTTTTTAAACCATCGATAGTGATGGTTACTTCAGTATTTTTAGAAGTTGAATTGCAACTAGCGAATAGCGCTAATGCAGAAAGAGAAAGTAGAAAACGCTTCATAGATCCTTTTGGTTATCCGAGGCAAATATCGTCAAATGATCTGATTCTTTAAAGGTTATGTGCAACTTGAAGTAATAAAGCACAAAAATAAGCGCCAATAGTACCCACAATATAACCGCATATGGCCAGTAAGATGCCTACCGAGCTTAAGGCTGGGTGAAAACTCGCTGCGATTACTGGGGCTGAAGCTGCTCCTCCAACGTTAGCCTGGCTACCTACTGCGAGAAAGAAGTAGGGGGCTTTTATCCATTTTCCTACTAAGAAAAGGAGTAAGGAGTGAATGGTGATCCAGATAAGACCAATAAGAAGAAGTTCAGGTTGCTCGCCAATGGCCCTAAGATCGATTTGCATACCGATAGTAGCCACAAGTAGGTAAATAAACACACTACCCAAATTACTTGACCCTACACCTTCAAGCGACCTTAAATTAGTTCTAGATGCTAGAATACCGATAATGGTTGCAGTCAGTACCATCCAGAGAAATGGAGAGGTGATAGAAGCTAAAATATGTTTTGGATCCTCAAGAACGGGAAACCAATAGGGTAGGTTATTGCTAATGTAATTTCCGATGAAATGGGCTAGGCCTACCGCCCCGAAACCAACGCCTAATAGAAGCATTAAGTCTGTAGTGGTAGCTACTCTTCGTACACTTTTTTGGTAGCCTTCCATTTTCTCAATGAGATGATCTATCGATCGATTATCTGCTTTTAAATAGTGATCGATTTGCGTCTTTTTTCCTACAAAGAAAATAAGTATGGCCAACCAAAAGTTAGCGACAAGAACGTCTACCAAAACCATCGAACCATAGAGATTCTTATTGTAGCTAAAGACCTCTAACATAGCCGCTTGATTGGCGCCTCCACCAATCCAACTACCAGCGATTGTTGCTAGTCCTCTCCAAATCGCATCGTTTCCTTCGAGTTGTAATAGTTCTGGCCAGAATGATCCTATTATAAGCAGTGCTAAGGGTCCTCCAATGATAATTCCTAAGGTTCCTGTAAAAAATAGGATTAGTGCTTTAGGACCTAATCGTAAAACCGCTTTGAGATCAACGCTCAAGGTCATTAGTACTAATGCAGCGGGTAAGAGATATCTAGACGCTACAAAATAAAGCTTCGATTCTGAGGGATCTATAACCTTTAAGTAAACCAATATTGCCGGAAGCAAATAACAGAGCAGAACTGCGGGAACTACATTGTAGAAGGATTGGAGTCTTTTGAGTTTTTGGGTGTAGAAAACTCCGGCTAAAATAAATGCTAATAGACCGAATATGATGGTATCGTTGGTAATCGAATCCATTAAATATTTAGCCAATAGGTAAGTTTAAGATTGATTGAACGACTTCGAGGGCCCCATTGATTGACGAAATAATTGTCATTGTAAACAAGAAATAAATCAGATAGAGGAGCGAATCTCCATTGCAATCTTGAATTGATTCCTAGGTTATCTCTTTGATTACTGTATTGAATAAGAGTCGACCAGAAAAGAGATCTATTAAAGGTGTAATCAATACGAGGACTGATGAGAACTATAGTGGTATTACCGTAGTCTTCAGGCAGATCGATACGGTCAATGTTGGAGTTAAGACCCACATTTAATTTGGGTTGAACTCTGAAACTTAATCTTGTTTCAAGTGAAGATTTTGTTCCGTTAAAGAATTCTCCAATATCGGTTTGAATGTTATAAGAGAATAATTTTCTTCGATCTGATTGAAACTGAAAGCGAACACTTGTGTAATCATATTCACTATTAGCCGGTAATGGCGTAGCATCTTCTTGTCGAGTGGGGCTAAATTCGTCGGTTAGAAAAGTGTATCTATTATTAATAGATAGCTCGATTTGCCCTTGATTATTTAGTCTGCCTTCGTAACCGAAGTTTCTTAGATAATCAGTTTGAGTATAATCTAGGCTAGATAGATGAGTATAACTTTGAAAGGTGTCAAAACTGTGACTATTAAAGATTCCTTTTTTAGGCCAAATACGATAGCCAATTTTTCCGCCCCATTTTAGAATTCCTTTTCTAGGAATAAATCCTAGATCTGAGACAAATTCTTCGTCAATGTAAATGGCGTCAATGAAACCATTCCATGTTCTAGTATTGTAAAAAAGGTTGGTCCCTATAGACAAGTTTCCGTCTGTATCCGCTGGGGAGAGTGATTTATGGGTGTAAAACTTCCCGACATAGGTATTGTCCGCTGAAGCTAGGTTGTAATCGACCCCAATTACACGATTGTATTTTTCGTAATCTGTATTTTCAGATTCTGAAGATTCTCGATTAATAATGAACGCAGAGATATTCGATCGGCTGAAGACCTTTTGCTGAAGGGCAATCATCGAATTGTTATTCGATGGGATGCCATTTTCTAGATCACTTTCGGTTTGAATAGAAAGAACCCCTACTCTTAACTTATCGTTTAACTTTCCTGTTAGACGCATTCCAGCGGTAATTCCATTTTCAATGGTATTCCCTTCACTATCTGAAGCGATACCAATGCGACGAGAGAAAAAAGGGTTAGCGTCTCTACCACCACCAAAGGCCCCGAATAGATCATTGTTGTCTATAAAGAATTGACGACGCTCTGGTAGCGATACTTCAAATCGGGTGAGGTTGGTAATGAAATTATCTACCTCTACTTGTGAAAAATCTGGGTTAAAAGTTAGGTCAAGATTCATTCCTTTACCTACTGGGATTTTCACATCTCCTCCCACACTTGAGAAGCTCGACTTTGGAGTTGCATTTTCAAAATCCTTAGATGACCCAGCTGAAAGAAATGGGATCAAAGCGACTGAGGTTTTTGAATCAGATAGTGGCTGTTCAAAAAGTAGCTCTCCGGTAAATGCTAAACTTCCTAAAATTTGGTTTTGTGGGATAGGCACCCAAACACTTGTTTCGTTGGTTTGCATATCAAAGCGATGTACCCTGAACCCCCATTTAGCTGCATTATTTTCGAATTTTAGTGAGTTAAACGGTATCGCCATTTCTAAACTATAATATCCGTCTCCGATAAAGGCTTCTCCTTTCCATTTGGCGTCCCATGAAAATTGATAATCTCTTCTTGTAGAGCCTCCGTTAGTAATCAGTCCTTCACGTTGAACCCCTAGTGGAGTCATTCCGAAAATAAAAGCGTTATTACCATCATTGAAGGTGTCAAACATTATAGCAATATTGTCAATGCCGCTCCCTCTATAGTCTCTTCTCAATGAATTAACTACGAATTGGTCTGAGGAAGTTTGCATCGTCAAACCGATGTAGATGGTATTCTTGTCATAAAGAATGCGGATTTCACTATCGTTAGTTGCAGGAAGGGTGTCGGTAGGGAAATATTGAGTGAATCCTCCTGAGGGTTCTTGACTTAACCATATGGGCTCGTCAAGTTTACCATCAATGAGAATCTCTTGATTGATTAGTTTGGCAGAGATACTTTTTTTCTGAGCGTATCCACTGTAAGAAACTACTAGAATTGCCAGTAGTAATAAAAAACTTCTTTTCATAACCCCTAAAAATAAGAGAATCCACTTTAGGATTTTGTTAAATGTTCTCTTTTTAGAGAATAGGAACCTATTTTTGTTTCAAATCAATAATTGATATGAAACTACTTGTTGCTCTGTTGAGCCTTTTGATATTCAACAATACTCCTGAACCTCATTACGACAAACCTGCCGAGGAAACAACTCTTTGGGGTCAGACCGGACATCGAGTTATTGGACTCATTGCAGAAGGTCATTTGACTCGTAAAGCCAGTCGTAAAATTGAAAAATTGCTAGAAGGAAAAAGCCTTGCATTTGTTTCAACTTATGCCGATGAAATAAAATCTGATCGCGCTTTTTCCAAATATGGCCCTTGGCATTATGTGAATTATGCACTGGGTACTAGTTATGATGTTTCAAATCGAGCCGATGCTGGTGATATTATTTATGGTGTTGAACAGTGCGTCAAGGTGCTATCAGATGTTAATTCGAGTGTTGAGGAGCAGCAATTTCATTTAGCCCTTTTAGTCCATTTAATTGGAGACATGCATATGCCACTTCACGCCGGACGGGAAGAAGATCGTGGAGGTAATGACATTAAACTCTCTTGGTTTTCAAAACCTACCAATTTGCATCGTTTATGGGATTCTGATTTGATCGAGTCGGTAAACCTTTCTTATACCGAACTGGCTGCCGAACTAAACAGACAGCTTTCTAGTAAGCAACTTACCCGATATAATTCGGGAACCTACTTAGACTGGATTGAAGACTCTCATGAGGCCGCTGCAAGTATTTATGCCTCGGCTAAAGAAGGAGATCGATTGGCCTACAGATACAGCTATGAGTATAACGATATACTTTTTGCTCAGCTTCAGAAGGGCGGAGTACGACTAGCTCGATTACTTAATCAATTATTTGACTAGGGGTTCTATCTTCTCTTAGAGACCTTATTTCCAGAGATATGCCTTTGACGGGAACATTTAAAACGTCCTTTGACGTTGTCTCTTAATTTCAAGTGTTTCGTTGCTCGGCCTTGAACGCGAGCGCGCCACATCCTGAAACTAGAGGGTTTCATCTCTCTACGCATGAGATTGATGGTCTCTTGCTCCGATATTCCAAATTGAAAAGTGATTGCATCGAATGGTGTACGATCTTCCCAGGCCATTTCAATGATTCGATCGATTTCTCTCTCAGTAAATTCTTTTTTCATAGCTCCTCAAAGATATATCTAAAAGTGAGATTGATGCGAGGTTGGTGAATACGTTTTGACTTTGCGATTTGATGTTTAAAGTCTTCTTGGGTACGACCACTCATTAAAAGGAGACTGCCATGGGTGAGTTCGATACGTTTTTTCAATAGCGAATTTTTTTTGTGCTTTAAGTCGAAGTTACGTGTCACCCCGAGGCTGATTGAAGCAATAATTGGCTGACAACCCAACTCTTTTTCATCATCTGAATGCCAACCGTTACTATCATTGCCATCTCTGTAAAGATTTGCTAAGCAGCTGTTGAACTTCGCTGAGGTAGTCTTTTCAATGCGCTTCTTTAATGATAGAAGACTTTCTGAAAATTCAATCGCAGGCAGCGTTAGCCCAGAGTAGGTGTAGTTGATCTCTTTGTCAGCAGCTAGAAAGCAAAGTCTCGGTTGGTCGTAAACTTTACCGAATACTTTCACCTTGTCCTGTCTCCACAGACTAACTTTCATTAATTCTGCATACAATTCATCTGCCTCAATATTCGATAAAAAATTAGGCCAGAAGTAGAGTTTAGCACTGTCAATACTGAGGTCAATCATTAAGAATCAATAATGGTTTTCATTTGGTTTCTATAACGAAGCGGTGATACCCCTGTGAACTTCTTAAAGGTTCTACTAAAATGGGAGAAGTTTTGAAATCCACATTCGAAGGCAATGTCGGTAATGGGCAAGTTGTTTTCAGCTAATAGTTTAGAGGCATGAACTAATCGATATTCGTTAACGAATTGAGTAAAGGTTTTACTTGTCGTTTTTTTGAAGTATCGGCAGAATGAAGGTTCAGTCATCCCTGCTAGATCAGATATTTCATCTAGCGAAATGCTCTCTTGGTAGTGGTTTTTGATGTAGTTGAAAACTCGATTGATTCGATCATTATCAGCTACTTCGGTAGAAATGCTGAATCCTTCTGCATTTAAAATGGTGAACTCCTTAGAGATGCTTAGATCATGTAAAATGTCTAGTAGCTTTAATAGACGTTTAAAATCGGGGAGGTGAAGCATGGCTTCCATTGCTTCGCCGACCTTTTCTTTGGTTATTCCGTGAAATGCAAGCCCTTGCTTTGAAAGCTCGAATAAGTCGTTAATGGCAATCATTTCGGGGATGTCGAAGAAGTTTGGCCCCAAAAAATCTTCTTTGAATTGAACTAAGGTTTCTTTTTTATTGCCTGTAAAACGATCGGTAAATCCGCAGTGAGGTAGATTTTTGCCTATTAGTATTAAGTCTCCGTCATTAAAATAAGACATGTGAGAGCCTATTTGTCGTTTACCAGCTCCTCCATTAATGTATACAAGTTCTATTTCTGGATGATAATGCCAACTCTTGTAATGATTAATGTTTTGTTCGTCAAAGCTTTGCAATGCAAAGGAGTTCCCGAAGACGGGCGTAATTACTTCAAATGCAATAGGTTGTTTACTCATTAGTTATCCTTTTGACTTTTCAAAAATACGACTGAATTGTCTCTATATTCACTTTTTCGATTCAAATTTTACCTTTTAAGGTTAAAATTGTGCATAAACTGGATAATGGATGTGTATTTACCAGGTTCTTTGTGATTCTATATTTGCAGTATCAATCATCAATCAAAAATCATCAATCAAAAAACGAATAGAAATGAAAAAAGTTATTTTAACCCTAGCCCTAGTTTTTACTGCATTGTCAGCAGTTGCTAATCCTGCATCAGTAGTTACCACTACCTCTTTTGGTGTTGAATCTGAAGTTCTTTCATTGGATCCCGTTTTCAAAAGAAAAGGTGAGAAGTTATTAGTAAGCTTCTTAAATGCTGACCAGGTAATGGTAGAGATCAGAGTACTAGATAGCCAAAACAATGTAGTTTACAAAGAGCGTGTGGCTGGAGACTTAATCGTTGAGAAAGCGTTTGACTTCTCTAAAGCTTTCAACGATTCATACAAAATTGTGGTTGCCTACAATCAAAATGCTTTCGAGCAAATTGTAAAAGTGCAATAGTTTAGTTAATTGTTAAGGTTAAAAAAGGCCCTTCTTTCGAAGGGCCTTTTTTGTTTTCAGTCTTTACTGAAACTATTTAATCAGGTCGACACTTCTCTTTATAAAAGCGCTGAGGTCTGCGCCTTTAAGAACGCCTTTCGACAGTTTAGCCAGGTCTAACGCTTGACGAATCAGTTTTTCTCGTTTTTTGTCTGTTTTAGTTTCGAGAATTTCACTGGCTAAGGCGTGATTGGTGTTGATAACCAGGTTGTACATGTCTGGCATATTTTGACCCATAAAGCCTCCGCCTCCTGTTTTTTGCATGTCTTTCATTCTTCTCATGAATTCAGGCTCAGTAAGCATGAAAGGCAGTGCATCACTGCTTAGTGCTTCGGTTTGAATGATATATCCAGTATCTTTTACAACACCTTCTACCTTTTCTTTTAAAGTAGTAATTTGAGTCTCATCTAATTTTGAGATCGATTCCTCTTCCTTCTTGATTAAATTCTCAACAGCGTCTGAGTCAACACGGGCGAATGAAATGTTCTCCTTAGAGGTTTCTAATTTCTGAAGTAAATGAGGAATGATTGGGCTGTCTAAGAGTAAAACAGTGTAACCTTTCTCTTTTGCAGCTTCAATGTAAGAGTGTTGTTCCTCTAGATTTGATGCGTAAAGAAGAACGAGTTTACCATCCTTATTGGTATGTGTGTCTTTGATTTTTGCTTCTAACTCTTGATAGGTAAAGTACTCATCGTCAACGGAGGGGTATAAGGCGAACTTTTCTGCCTTTTCAAAGAATTTTTCTTCAGACAGCATTCCATATTCGATGACCACTTTAATATCGTTCCACTTCTCCTCGAATGATTTACGGTCATCTTTGAAAAGAGATGTGAGTTTGTCGGCAACCTTACGAGTGATGTATGAGCTAATTTTCTTAACGGCACCATCTGCTTGAAGATACGATCTTGACACGTTCAGTGGGATATCTGGAGAATCGATAACCCCTCTAAGCATGGTTAAAAATTCGGGTACAATGCCTTCTACATTATCGGTAACAAAAACCTGATTTTGATACAGTTGTATGCGATCCTTTTGAATATTTAGGTCATTCGATAGCTTTGGAAAATAAAGGATACCCGTTAGGTTAAATGGATAGTCAACATTCAAGTGAATATTGAATAAGGGCTCCTCAAACTGCATCGGATAGAGCTCGCGGTAAAAATTCTTGTAATCTTCATCATTCAGATCACTTGGCGATTTTGTCCATGCAGGATTCGGATTATTTACAATATCATCGACTTCCCTAGTGGGCGCTGGATCCTCTTCTTTCGCCCCCTCAGGTTTTGGAAGAGTTTCAGTTCTTGTACCTATTTTAATAGGAATAGGCATGAACTTATTGTATTTCTCTAATAAACCTCTGATTTTTCCGTTTTCTAAATAATCCTTAGAATCTTCAGAAATGTGGAGAATGATCTCGGTTCCTCTATCGGTTTTGTCAGAGGGTTCAAGAACAAATTCTGGTGATCCATCACAGCTCCAATGAACGGCTGGGGCATCGGTATGACTCTTGGTAATGATTTCTACTTTATGGGCTACCATAAATGCTGAATAGAATCCAAGGCCGAAGTGGCCGATAATGCCACTATCCTTAGCACTATCCTTATATTTGTCTAGAAATTCCTCTGCGCCAGAAAAGGCTACTTCGTTGATGTATTTTTTAACTTCCTCTTCACTCATACCAATTCCTTGGTCAATGATGTGAAGGGTATTTTCTTTTTCATTGATCTTAATCTCGATCTGCGGGTTTCCGTATTCAGCGGTAGATTCCCCTATGTTGCATAAATGCTTAAGTTTTAAGGTTGCATCTGTTGCATTAGAAACGAGCTCTCGTAAAAATATTTCTTGATCGCTGTAGAGAAACTTTTTGATCAGTGGAAATATGTTGTCCACGGAAACATTGATTTTACCTTTTTTCATACGTTTTATTCAAATGATTAATTGCACTTAAAATTTCAAAAAGAATACCAAGCCTTACTTCAGTGACAAACTGACAGATTTAGTTATTTTGAAAAATTATGTTTAATTATTTTTGGATTTTAATAAACAAAATGTATATTTGAAGTGTTGTGGAAATTTTGCTATGAAAAAGAAACACAACAAGTTTGTTTATTTATTGGTTAGGTTGTTGAAAACGCGTTATCATTTCTACAGATAGCGCGTTTTCTTTTTCTCTGACTTTTATCTATTTCATTTTTTGTTCAGGGTTAATTAAATTTGTCTAAACACATTTGCTATGGCTGCCAAATCTAAAGAGATTTCAAAACAAGAAATCATTTCACATTATATGAATACCTGCTTGGAACATGAGGTGGTCCCTAAGTCAGTTTTCAAATTTTGTTCTCAATTGGGAATTGAAGATTCTCAATTTTTCAAACATTTCGGTTCTTTAGAGATCCTTGCCAAAGAGGTTTGGCTGGCTTTTCATGAAAACACCATGAAGGCTCTCGAAGGAGATCAGCAGTATGAAGGTTATGACCGACGATCGAAATTATTAGCTTATTACTTTTCGTTTTTTGAACTGATTACTCTCAATAGAAGTTATGTCCTGTTTAGTTTAAAAAAGGAGCAAGGGATAAAGAGTTTACAATCTCTTTCGGAACTTTCTAAACTTAGAACTGCTTTTTTAAAGTTTGCTACAGCACTTATCGAGGCAGGGAACGAAGAGAAAAAGTTTTCATTCACCAAGCATAATACTCAAATCTTTTCAGAGGCTGCATGGGCTCAGTTTCTTTTTATTTTAAAATTTAATTTGGAGGATGACTCACCGGGCTTTGAAAAAACGGATGTAGCTATAGAGAAATCAATCAATACGGTATTTGACGTTTTTGATCATACTCCTCTAGAAAACGTTATCGATTTTGGCAAATTCTTGGCTAAGGAGTTATTTGCTAAATGAAGACCTTAGATTCAATTCCTACCACCAAACTTGAGCGGGCGAGTAAGCTTGTTAAAACTGGAGTTAAGATTGGGGGTAATTATCTCAAATATTACGGAGAATCATTGGTAGGTTCAGAAGAAGCAAAGGATCGTTTAAACGAGAATAATGCTTCAGATATCTACGATGGTTTAAAAACGCTGAAGGGAAGTGCTCTAAAAGTAGCTCAGATGCTAAGTATGGAGCGCAACATATTACCTCGGGCGTATGTAGAGCGTTTTTCGCTTTCTCAATTCTCAGTTCCACCTCTTTCTGGTCCACTAGTAAAGAAGACTTTTAGGAGATACATGAATGCGTTGCCGGAGGATATTTTTGATTCATTCGATTACAGTGCAATCAACGCTGCTTCTATCGGACAAGTACACAAGGCTATTAAAGATGGTAAGAATTTGGCTGTAAAGATTCAATATCCTGGTGTTGCTGAGAGTATTTCATCAGACCTAGCACTGGTAAAGCCAATCGCGCTCAGAATGTTCAATATGGGAGCCCGAGAGTCGGAGAAGTACTTCAAGGAAATTGAAGAAAAGCTCAAAGAAGAAACCGACTATTTGCATGAACTCGATATGAGCGTTTCTATTACCTCTAAGGCGAGTCATATTCCGAATTTGCGATTTCCCAATTATTATCCAGAGTATTCTTCTGAGCGTATTTTAACGATGGATTGGATGGACGGAGTACCCCTCGGAGCTTTCGTTAATAGTGAATTTGATGCTAATATCGCTCAAGCATTGGGTCAATCGCTTTGGGACTTCTATATGTTTCAGATTCACGGTTTGAAGGCGGTGCATGCAGATCCGCATCCGGGTAACTTTTTGGTGAACAGGCAAGGCGAACTTATTGTTATTGATTTTGGATGTATCAAAGAAATACCTGATCAGTTTTACA
>Ga0209555_10001353_pt1 | contig 18905 bp, 14 predicted proteins | sample SaaInl85LU_5_DNA_FD_184643 | JGI IMG/M metagenome (GOLD analysis project Ga0209555, IMG submission 184643) | Marine microbial communities from expanding oxygen minimum zones in the Saanich Inlet - ESP_85LU_5_DNA (SPAdes) (version 2) | ecosystem: Environmental > Aquatic > Marine > Intertidal... | reverse complement strand
TGAAGCTTTCTCCGACGGTGAAGCTCAACTCTTTAGCTCTAGGCCAAATGATTTCCTGCTCTGGTAGCTTCGTTCCGTCTATGTCGTGAATCGACACGCCCATGACGCCTGTCTTGAATTTTGGTTCTGGTATACTTTTAACTAGGCTTCCATAGAAGACCTGTGTGGATGCCTGAAATACTTTATCCAAGCTCCAGGTGTCAGAAACCTCGGCAGTTTGAGCCTGTGTGGTGAGTAGGGGTGCGATGAGAAGGCTACAGAGAAATAAAAGGCGTTTCATAGGTGAATCTGGAAGGGTCTTATCTTTCGTGTAAACGATTGCTTTTGTAGGCTTCGATGAGGCGCTTGAGCTCATTCATCCGGTAGCGAATGCGTTGACCACGCTCGGTGTCTTTGGTGCGCCGTGGCTGATCAAAGACTCGAATGTCCTGCGTCTTTGGAACGATGTCGACCCCATCTTTGATCGCTGATTCGACCGATTCAAAATGGTGGTGCTCGGCGAGGACGATTCTACCTGGCTCAAGCACAAGGGTATAACCATAATCTCCGTAGGCTTCCGAAAAAGCCCCGTCGATAGTGATCGCTTTACCGCTGCGTTTGATTGGCGACTCGCCTTGTTTGAGTTTTACGGGGACATGGCCATTGACGATTAAACCTTGCTTAGCGTGTGCACCAAATGCTTCGAGCACTCGTTCGCAAAAATCGACCTCGTGTATCAAGTCAAAGTAAGGGTCTTTATTTTCGCGATGCGGTGTCTTGTCTTCAATGAGGTCGCGCTCAAGCGTGGCAATGCGATCTTTACCGAACAGCGGGGACTTGGGTCCGCACCAGAGATACCATAAGAAATCGAGGTCGGGGCTGGAGCGTTTTTCGAGCGCTCGGCGGACGATAACTTCAATTTCTTCAAAGAGCGCTTTGCCCGAGTAATGTTGACCATCAATCTCAAGGGAAAGGAATTTACCGTTGGGACCCGTCGGAACGCAACCGTGGAAGATGAGGCAGTCGCCACGTTGTAAATACATGGATCCGTGACCAACCATGTAGCGCATTTGCTCGCGCAATTTTTGGCTGCTCAGAAAAGAGCTTTTAAGGCGGTCGAGGCACTCTTGTTCCTCCTGGCTGAGAGTGTAAGGGTTTTCTGGATCGACCGTTGGCAGATGTTTGTCGCGTAGTTCGTATTCGATACCGTCGATTGTAATGGTGCCCGCGGCTTTATTGATCCGGTGCATGAGGCGTCGGTGGTCGAGCTCCCATTGTGGGTTGCGCTCAATCAATTGTCCTTCGAGTTTAAACTGCATCACTGCGACCGCTTTTTGCATGCGTGCGACCAGCTCTTTGGGCCTCATGCCATCGCCCTTAGGCATGAAATGCTCTGCTGGGTCGTCAGCGTAGACTTCTCGTGCGAGATGCTCTAATGGGGTCATCGGCACGCTGTAGCCTTCATCGAGTTGGCTTATGCGGCGGTAGCGTAAGGAGACGCGTAAGGCGGTGCAGATGAGCGCTTCATTGCCTAGTGCTGCGCCGAGCCAGAGGGCATCGTGATTGCCCCAAATAAAGGAGACGTTGGGCTGTAAGCGTAGATAATCGACGACGCGGTCACCTCGTGGTCCACGATCCCAGCAGTCGCCTCCGATGATTAATTCATCGACGGCGAGATTGCGAATTAGGCGTCCAACAATATGGATCAAATGCAGCACGCGGCCTTGGCGTTGTAACTCCGCGATAATCGCTTCGACAAACTCGTCGCCGCTTTCCCGAGTGGGTGCATGCAGAATCTCAAGGAGTAGGCTTTGATAATCGGCGGGCAGTATCTCAGTAGCGAGCTTGAGACTGTAGTTCGACATCAAATGGCGAAGCAGCTCAAACTGTGGCTTAAGGATTTTGCGCGCATAGCTCTTAATTTCGTCAGCATCCGTTAGGCTCTTGTCTAATTGATCAGTCACCTCGGCGGGATAAAAAGTGATTTTTAGAAAGTCTTGGAGTTCGTCGGGTGCCATCTTGTCTCCAAACATTTGTTCTACAAGTGGACGTAGTGTTCCAGATGCATTATTGATCACGTGTCGCAGCTTTTTGTCCTCTCCGTGGATATCGCTGATCATGTGAATCGCCCCTCTGGGGAGTGTTTGCACGGCGGAGAGGCGGGCAATTTCTGCGATGGCCGCATCCGTATTTGAGAACTGTGCTGCGAGGAATTCGAGCGTTGTGAGGTCTTCTTCTGGCCGTTTGAAGGAAAGGGCTTTGTTAGTCATCTAATTGGAGAGAGGTGGATACGTCCTGAGCTTCAGGTTGCGGAAAAAGAATAGGCAGTTATATAGATCAATGGCAATGAAATCACGTTTCCTCACATATACTTATTAATAAAGGAATTGAGGCGGTTTGGATGCTTACTTAAGCGATTCGGACCTGGAGTTGTAGGGCCTTTGCTTGCAAAGTGCCGCAGTTCACAGGTTGAGTCCTATCTGCGTTGTCATGGCATCGAGCCAGCTCGAGCCCTACAAATAAACCGATGTTCAATCCATGTGCAGTGTTGTTTTCGGAGCTTAAGTTAGCGCCACTCCGGATTGAGGGGGTTTGGATGCTGTGGTGCTTCATTCGGAATACTTTTTTATATCTTTGTTAGTGATCGTTGGTATGCATGGTTCACTTAGACGAAACTGTTAGTTGACTCTAAATGTGTTATTAATTTAGTATTTCAACAAATGTCCCATATGTGATACCCCGCACCTCTGGAAACGATAAATATGAAGATCTTAAAAAGAATGTTGATGAATCGATTGTTCATTTTTGTAGCGAGTGTTTTCCTACTAAGTGTCTCAGTTGCTCAAGCCGTTACTAGTATGTTATCCGCTGGTCCTACCACCGTGAGTATTGAAGTCTTTCCAGGTGAACGCCTTTTATTTAATGTGGATAACGACGGTGAGGTGAAGGCCGAACCACATGCTGATCTTGCGAATTTGACACCAGAGGGTAAGCAGGCATTAATTAAGGCCCTGCTGAGTTTGAAGCCAGTTAATTGATTTCTATAGCCATTCCTTTTACCTATGAGAGCACGATTAAAAGATGTTGCCGCCTTAGCGGGCGTCGCGACGAATACCGCATCAACGATTTTAAATCGCCGTCCGAATTCATGGGCGTCTAAGGAAACCGCAGCTCGCGTCTTTAAGGCAGCTGAAGAGTTAGGCTATAAGCCGAGTCGCGCAGCTTTGGGGCTACGCCTTGGTCGCTTTAAATCGATTGGGGTCGTTCTTCCCGATTTACATAACCCAGTATACACGACTTTTGCGGATCTATTAGAGCGTCGCATGCGCGATGCTGGCTACGATCTCATTTTAGAGCACTCACGCACCGATCTTAATTATGAAAAACGCTGCCTAGAATCACTACTTGAGCGCCAAATCGATGCGATTGCTTATTTCGTGAGTGATCTTGAGAGCCATTTAGATTTCTTGAAGCAAGCATCGAAAACAACAAAGCATATTGTGGCGTTGACGGGCCCATCGAAGACGCCGTTTCCTTTTGATGCGGTTGAAATGGATTTCTCTAAGGGGATCACAGATGCCGTCGAGCATTTGCTTGATTTAGGTCATGAGCGTTTTGCGTTTCTTTGTGCGCTGGCCAAAGGTCAAGATGCTGGAGATCGTCCGAATGTGTTCAATGAAATGCTAAAGGCACGTGGTATTCCTGAGGATCAAAACAGTTTTATTCGATGTGCGCACGATGTCTCCAGCGCGCGTGACACCTTTGGTGTATATTTAGATGGATTGAGTGGCCCAAGGCCGACTGCATTGATTGCGATGAATGACATCACGGCGATTGGTGCCATGCGCGCAGCTAGTGAGCGTGGTATTCGGGTTCCGGAAGACCTCTCTGTGATTGGTGTTGATAATATTCCTCTTGGTGAATGCTTGCCGCGACAGTTGACGACAATTGCGCAACCATTAGAGGAACTGGCAGATGCGACAGCTGAATTGATCTTAGATCGTCTGAAGGATAAAGAGGCTGCGACAACGCCGAAGTCGCATAAATTTAAAGCCAAATTATTGGTTAAAGAAACCACGGCGCCTCCGGCTTAAATTAGTGGTTTGTGGGGGAGTGAAAAAATACTTTAAAATTTTTCAATCCATGGCTTGACAGGAGGGCTTTCAAAAGCAGTCTCCGTGACTTCATCACTGCTTCGGCGGTAAATTACCTGCTGGATTAGCTCAATTGGTAGAGCAGTTGACTCTTAATCAATTGGTTCGGGGTTCAAGTCCCCGATCCAGTAGGACAGTTTATTACCAGGCCACCTTAGCTCAGTTGGTAGAGCAGTTGATTTGTAATCATCAGGTCGTCAGTTCGACTCTGACAGGTGGCTCCATTTAAAGCCCTTTAGTAGCAATACTTTAGGGCTTTTTGGGGTCTGCGTAGTCGGTTGTTGATGTTGATTGAGGGTGTTGAGCGGTTCGAAACTTCATCTAGAACCGTCTTGTCATACGCCACCCTTTGCAACTTGATATGCGCTATGTCTGAAGATTCAAAAATCCGCTGCGGTGTTGTGGGCACTGGTTACCTTGGTCAACATCATGCTCGTATTTATGCGGCGCTAGATACCTGTGAACTCGTGGGAGTCGTCGAGGCGGACGATGCGCGTGCCGCCGAGATCTGCGAAAAGTTTAACTGTAAACGCTATGAGACTGCTGCAGCCCTAGCTGCAGACTGTGATGCCGTTAGCGTCGTCGTTCCGACTGATAGACACTGCGAAGTTGCCGTGCCGCTTCTGAATGGTGGCTGCCACCTGCTGATCGAAAAGCCACTCTGCACGAGCCTCGAAGAGGCAGAGGAGATTCTCACTGCGGCGAAGAGCCAAGGCTGCATTGTGCAAGTCGGGCATATTGAGCACTACAATCCAGTTATGGGCTACCTAGAGAATGCGGTAACGAAGCCACAGTTTATCACCGCCGATCGCCTCGCACCGTTTAACCCGCGTGGCACTGAAGTTGGTGTAGTACTCGATCTGATGATACATGATATTGGTGTGATTTTAGCCTTGGTGCGTTCGCCAATTAAGCAGGTCGACGCAGTTGGCGTAAATGTGCTCTCCAATTCTGAAGACATTGCCAATGCGCGTATCACTTTTGAGAACGGCTGCGTTGCAAATATTAACACCAGCCGAGTTAGTATGAAAAAAGTGCGTGAGATTCGGGTCTTTCAACCGCAGAATTATCTCTCTTTAAATTTTCAAGACCAGAGTGGGCATTTCCTTCGTAAAGAAGGCGCCGAGCTCGTTCGTGAAGAGATCCCGATTGAAAAAGACGAACCTCTCAAGCTGGAGCTCGAATCTTTTGTGCAAGTGGTGAAGAATACTGGTAAACCAAAGGTCGGTGCTGAGCTTGGTAAATCTGCGCTCGAACTGGCGATTCAGGTCACTGAACTGATTCATAAAACATAGAGAGGCGTGGGAACATTGAACATCGAACGTCCAATTTTGCATACCGAACGCCTGATGCTGCCTACTCATTTTCATCCTTTTATTGAACCTTCAATGTTGGACGTTTCCAGAATTCTGCTGAATGAGTGAACACGAACGAGTGACCGTAGATTTCCCTGCACCTGTCGATGGGCAGCCGGATTTACTGGTGATTGCTGGTGAGCATTCAGGAGATGAGCATGCAGCATTGGTTGTCGCGGATTTACTTGAAAAAAATCCTAAGCTAAAGGTTGCCTGTCTGGGCGGGGTTGAGCTGCAAGCAGTCGGTGCCCAATTACTCTACGACCTGACAGAGGTGTCGATCGTCGGTTTCGTTGAAGTGGTGCGGCATTATAGTTTTTTCAAGTCTCTCTTTGATCGCACACTCGAATGGATTGAGCGCTATCAACCCAAGCATGTCTGCTTCGTTGATTACCCTGGCTTCAACCTTCGTTTGGCGGCGCAGCTCTGTGAGCGGGGACTGAGTAAAAAGGGCGGTGGGGCGATTGGGCTCAGTTATTACATCGGACCGCAGGTTTGGGCATGGAAAGCTAAGCGTCGTTTTAAAATGGCTGAATTAATTGACCAGTTGGGTGTGATCTTCCCGTTTGAAGTCGAGTGTTTTGCCGACACCACATTGAAGACCCAATTTGTCGGGCATCCCTTTGTGCGTGATGATTACCAGCACCCGTTTCAATACGATACCTCAGCACCGGTGCTTTTACTCCCAGGGAGCCGCACCGCGGCGGTCGGTCGCATTTTCCCCTTATTGCTTGATGGCTTTAAAACCGCGAAGAGATACCAACCTGATTTAACTGCCCGCGTGGTGTATCCCAGTCAGCAGATCTTGGAATTGCTCCAGTCGATACTCGAACAGTATACCGATCTGAAAGCCTACATCGAGTTTGTGCCGAACACAAAGAACGGAGTCCACGCCAGTGCGGTATTGATGAGTTCTGGCACCATGTCGCTCGCAGTGGCGATGTCAGGGATTCCAGGAGCGATAGCCTACCGCCTGAATCCAATGAGCTATTGGCTAGGCAAACTTTTAGTGAAGATCGAATACATTGGTATCTCGAATTTGTTGCTCAAGCGTTCGCTCAATCCCGAGTATATACAAGGCGCTGCCACGCCTAAGGCACTAGCTGCTGAGATCGTGCGCTCAGTTCAGCCCGAAGCCGCAGACTTGGCACAACAGGGTGCCGAAGAACTCAGTGCACTTTTGCAAACCGATAGTGGTTTAACCGCTGCCGATTGGTTGGCCGATGGAATGGGCGTTTAGTGCTGCGCTAGTCGAACTTGGAGCAAGAACTCACTTCTTTTTGGAAAGCGCCGCTGAAATGACGATGGCTATAGCGATGACTACGCTTGCGGTGACTAGATTAGTTCCTAGCTGGTTCACGGTTTGTGACGCTTTCGCGCCAAGTTCGTGGACAACTAAATCGGCGTGAGCCATTGAGCAAGTCGCAACGAGTGCAAGTCCGCTTGCTAGGTGTTTGTTTAATTGAGGCATATCAGTGGGGTTTGGAGGCTTTATAAATATGCATGGATAATGTCATGGCGAACTTTGAGTCATGGGAAGTGCTATGATCTAAGCTGTCAGATGGCTTGAGTGAAGGCAAGAGCACCTTTGGTGAGGACTGCTCTATAATCAACGGGAAAGTATGTAGATACAAAAAAGCCTCGTTTGAAAACGAGGCTTTAAAATACCCAGAGCGGGGGTCGAACCCGCACTCCCGAAGGAACCAGATTTTGAATCTAGCGCGTCTGCCAATTCCGCCATCTGGGCTTATGAGCAGGTGTTATGAGGCTGTTTTTGTTGGATGCAAGCCCTTGTTAACAGAAATGTGTATTCTTGTGCTGTCGGGGTGGATAGCGCTAAGTCTGTATCGCTTAGATTTTTAGCTAACGAGCTGCGAGCTTTAGATCGAAACTTACTTGCTGTTGGCTTATAGTTTGTTACATAGATTTATATGGACTCTGTATTGGTGTTGACGATTAGCGGCGAAGATCGCTCGGGTTTAGTGGAGCAATTGGCTCAGGTAATCGCTCAACACGGCGGCAATTGGGAGCATTGTCGGATGGCACATTTAGCTGGGCGCTTTGTAGGCCTTCTCGAAGTTAGTGTTGCGGGCGATGCGCAGCAGGATTTAGAGGTGGCGTTGCGCACGATTAAAGACCTCGATGTGATGATTGCCTCGGGTGATCGGAGTCAACCAGAGTCTCTACGTCAGTTTGATTTAGAAGTGGTTGGAACAGACCATCCCGGTATTGTGCGAGACGTGTTTAAAGCTTTGGCGACGGCGGGTGTGAATGTGGAGGAATTGAGCACGTCTACAGTGAGCGCGCCAGATTCTGGCGTGATGCTGTTTGAAGCGAAGGCCCGCTTAGCGTGTGCTGCGGAAGTATCCCGTGAGGCAATACGCTCTGAGCTAGAAGCGATCGCTCAAGACCTTATGGTTGATGTGCGTTTGCTGGACTGATCCAAATTATCGCCGCTGTATTTTCCAAGCGACTCTCAGATACTTGCGGCACTCATTTTAGTTTTAGTCGGATTTAGCACCTGTTTTATTAAGGGTTTACTGAGATATTCAGCTGTCCTGAGCACTCGACTTTATACGACTATGCAGTCGCTTCTTGCGCGTTCCCTGTGAGCGGGTTTGCGGGATTCACTTTTGATGACGCATGGCGACTGTTATTTTTGAGTCGATTCATTTCGAGCTTCATGAGCAAGGAAATGACGAGTGCCACGACGAAGGCCGCACCAAAGACGTAGAGGCTTTGTTGATAGCTATGTCTTCAGTTTATCTATAGCGACTTACGGACTAGATGGTAGCAGCTTCTGGAAGTTGATGTGTCGCTTTGCCGTCGCGCTTTTCACTCTAAGGGACCCAATTTAGCTTCAAATCGCTTTTCAGAGCATCCGTGAAAATATTGGCGACAAGTGTCCTCTTGATGGTTAGCGATAAGGTATGGCATTCCACACAGATGGCACTCGGATCACTTGGATCGGGTTGCTCCTTAATCTACTCCTCGGAGTGGTGAAGACTTGTGCGGGTTGGTGGCTGGGTTCGAAGGCTTTAATTGCGGATGGCATGCATAGCTTGCTCGATTTGTTGACGGATATTGCAGTTTTAATTGGGCTTTCGATGGCGCGCAAACCTGAGGATGCGAGTCATCACTTTGGGCATCATAAGTTCGCGAGTTTAGCAAAATTCTTTGTGGGTGGCTGCTTGCTGTTGTTTGCAACGGGCTTGGTTATCACTGCTCTATTGGGGTTTCATTCAGGCGTTGATGCGCCGAAAGCAGGGGTTGCGGCCCTAGTGGCGATGGTTTCGTTGGTCGTAAAGGAGTGTTTGTTTTGGTGGACGCGAGGCGTGGCGAAGGCGCTCAAGTCTGATTTGCTGATGGCGAATGCGTGGCATCATCGCACAGATAGCCTCTCATCGTTCGGGGTCGCGGTGGCCTTATTTGCGGTTTGGTTGGGAGGTGATAGTTGGGCCTTTTTAGATGGTGCGGTCACGCTTGTGCTCGGCTGCTATTTAGTCTTTGAAGCGGCAAAGATCTTTCGTCGTGCATGCTCAGACCTACTGGATGCTGCGCCTGAACGAGAGATCATTGAGGATTTTCGAGAGCATATCTTACCGACACCAGGTGCCTTGGCGTATCATGACTTCCGAGTGCGTCGAGTCGGCGATGTTTTCGAGGTCGATCTCCATTTACAGGTGGAACCTATGTTGACGGTAGAAAAAGGGCACGAAATTGCCAAAGACGTGAAGTGCCGACTTCAGGAAATGCACCCAGAGGTTTCAAAGGTGTTGATACATGTGGAACCCGCTAATAATGAGCATATTATAGAACGTGGCATCTCTGACTTAGAGGATTCAATCGGCTAGTAGATATGGTATTTAGGTGTTTATTCATCGGCTTTAACCAGAGAACTTTAACAAAAATGCAACTTATCATCGCCACGGCCTAAAAAAGCCTTTTACCCTGCGCTTGTCTTTTCACCTATGAGCGACTTTTTGAAGCACGAATGCGGTATCGCGATGATCCGCCTCCTTAAGCCACTTTCTTATTACCAAGAAAAGTATGGCACGCCTTTATATGGTTTTAATCAGCTATTTTTGCTGATGGAGAAACAGCACAACCGCGGCCAAGATGGTGCTGGTATCGGCTGTGTGAAGTTGAACGTGGACCCCGGTAAGCCGTATATGGCTCGTGAGCGCACGATTAAGACCAATCCTTTGGCGCGTATTTTCACTGGTCAGCTCAACGACTATCAAAAGATGGTGGAAAAGGGGACGATTCACCCGGAGTTTCCAGATACGGTTAAGAACCACTTCGATTTTGGTGGTGAAATCTTGATGGGGCACCTTCGTTACGGCACTTCTGGTGTGTATTCATCCAACAATTGCCATCCCTTTGTGCGTCAATCCAACTGGCCAACAAAGAATTTGATGCTTGCGGGTAATTTCACGATTACCAATGAAAAGGATTTGAATAATGATCTCATTGATCGTGGGCAGCACCCGATCTTTGGCACCGACACTCAAGCGGTTCTTGAAGAAATCGGCTTTCACCTAGATGAGGCTCATGATGCGATCTATCACAAGATGCGTGATCAGAATGTGGATGGGCGTAAGATACCAGGAATCATCAGTAAAGAATTGGATCCGATTCGTATTCTACGCAGTGCCACAAAAGGTTGGGATGGTGGTTTCAGTATTGCTGGCTTTATCGGTAATGGTGATGCCTTTGTGATGCGTGACCCGCAGGGCATACGTCCTTGTTTTTATTTTCAGAATGATGAAGTGATTGCTTTCGCTTCCGAGCGTGTCGCTTTAATGACGATTTTTGATCAACCGATTGAGAATGTCTGCGAGCTTGAGCCTGGAACTGCGACGGTCATCAAGAGCGATGGTGCGATCTATTGTGAGCGTTACACTGAGGAGCGCCCAATTACACCATGTTCATTTGAGCGCATTTATTTTTCGCGCGGAAACGATGCGGACATCTATGCTGAGCGCAAGGCGCTCGGAGGTGCACTCCTAGAGCAGGTTGTAGAGTCGATAGATAACAACTTTGCAGACAGTGTGTTCAGCTTTGTTCCGAACACGGCGGAAGTTGCTTATTACGGATTGCTCGATTCTGTGCGTTCGCATCGGCGCATTGAAGTGAAAGCCGCAATTTTGAAAGCGCAAGAAGCGGGAACGCTCGATGATAAACTTCTCGATGAGTTAATCATGGGCAACTGGCCACGTGGAGAGAAGATTGCGCACAAAGACATTAAGATGCGCACCTTTATCTCGCAAGAAGAAGGCCGCGCAAAGCTCGTTTCTCACGTGTATGACATTACCTACGGTATTGTGAAGCCAAAGGATTGCCTCGTTTGTATCGACGATTCGATTGTGCGTGGCACCACTTTGAAAGAGTCGATTTTAAAGATACTTAGCCGTGCTAAACCACGCAAAATCGTTATCGCATCGACGGCGCCACAAATTCGTTATCCAGACTGTTATGGAATCGATATGTCTGAGCTAGGAAAGTTTATTGCTTTTAAGGCAGCGGTCGAGCTTGTGAAAGATGATTGTAGTCAAGACCTTCTGCAGGAAGTTTATCAAGATTGTATCGCTCAAGCAGACTTGCCAGCGAACCAGATGGTCAATCATGTTAAACGTATTTACGATCGTTATACTGATACGCAAATTTCGCGCAAGATCGCCGAGTTGGTGTATCCGAAAGATACTACATGGAAGGGTGATCTGGATATCATTTTCTTAACAGTCGACAAAATGAAGTCTGCAATACCTTTTCACAACGGTGACTGGTATTTCACCGGTAACTATCCGACACCCGGTGGATTCTCTACATTGAATCGTGCCTTTATTAATTACTACGAGAATAAAGACGGCCGGGCTTACTAATACCATTTCTAGTATTGTTTGATCCGGTAGCGCAGGCGTGTCTCGAATGGCACTACCTTAAGAGAATTTCGCCTCGCCGGGGTGACCGTTTACCCGTTGCCTACGATTAGCCAAAAGGTGGTGCGTGCCGTTTGATAGAGTTGAGTAATCCGCATTCTTTAGGTATCCGGTGCCTGTTACAGAACGGTCGCCTCGGCGAGGCGACCCCACCTCTTATAATCCTAAATTCGGCAGTAGGCTTAGGTGCAATTTTAGAAACCACGAATACACACGAATCTGATAAGTCGCCAATATGGCGAAGTTTAAATTTAATGAAGTTCTGAGATATTCGAGGGGAGATGCTTTGAATATAAAGTGTTTATAGATTTTGATTCGTGTCCATTCGTGGTTCAACTCATTTATTTAGGATAATAGCTGAAAACATTCTTAAGGTAGTTGTCTCACGCCGCGCTTTCTTCTAGGATGAAAGGTTCGCTCAGTCGGCCTGCATCGTTCAGCCAAAAGTCGGATTGTTCTGCTAGTTCGGAGACTTAGTGTTTCGCAAAGAAGTCGCGATCGGCGCGTTTCTTGGTCGTTTCAGTCGCGACCGCTTTAGCGCCGTTTTCGCAGAATTCGAAAGTGGAGCGTTCACCATCTGGATCTGGCCACGCACAGCTTGGGCAATCGAAGCCGTTTTTCTGATTGAGGCGATAGAGTGCTTGCGCACCACGTGCGGCGCCAGCTTGTCGTTTAACGTGTATGAGTGAATTGGTAACGGCTTTCTCCCGACAGCTTTGTCTTTAGGTTTGGAGCGTTGTAGCTGTCCTAGCTTGCGTGGTGGTTCGGGATCGGGGTGTTGAGACATTGGCGTGGATTAATGTTCGGCGGTGATTCGTTCTGGGCAGCTGTATATGTTGTAAGCCCCGTTACGTATGAAGCCGATGAGGGTAATATTAAAATCATTTGCGAGGGCCACCGCTAAGCTCGAAGGAGCACCGACGCCTGCGATGATAGGGATGCGGGCAATCAAAGCTTTTTGTAGAATCTCGTAACTCATGCGGCCACTGACGCAAAGGACTTGTCCGTAACTGCTACAAGTTCCTGCTATGAGTTTGGCGCCGATTGCTTTGTCGAGTGCGTTGTGGCGGCCAATGTCTTCACGGGCGACTAAGAGATCGCCAGATGCTGAGAATAGTGCGCTCGCGTGTAGACCACCTGTCCGACGAAAGATGTCTTGTTCATTGTGCATTTGAGCGGGTAATTGGTGAATCAAACTCGCATCGATCTGAGTGCTATCAGCAATACGCAAGGCCTTTGGAATGGATAAATGACCAATGTCAGTAGTGCCGCAGACACCGCAACTTGAATGCACCGCAAAATTGCGTTCGCAGGAATTCTCGCTTGGATCGATTTTAGCATTGAGTTCAACTCGTGCCTGAGTCGCTGCTGCGCTGAGCTTAGGTCCCGTATATGTGATTTCGACGATGTCGCTCGCTCTCTGGATGATCCCTTCGCTATAAAGGAAGCCGTGAAGTAGTTCGTCATCGTGCCCAGGTGTTCGCATTGTGACGATGAGCTTCTTTTCGACCATCCCGGTATTTTGCTGATAAGCGAGAGTGACCTCCAGGGGGTCTTCGATGGCTAAATAATCCTCTTGTGGGCTCTGTGCTTTGCCACCGACCACACGCTGTTTGATGACTTTCACGCTAGACTGTGAGGTCTGTGCGTGGGTTAATTTCTTCAGGGACATTCTTGACGGATGCGATTTGTAGTAGGCGTGGGAATGGAGCTTGCGATCAGTATGGGCGGCTACGCATCCAGTTTGCAATGGTTTCTGTTAGTTGTGCTTTATGGGTGGGTTGCGTGAAAGAATGGTCGGCACTTTCGATTAGGACCGTATCTACAGCGTCGCCTTGTAGGTTTTTGACACACTGAGTGTCTTTGGGTAGCACGACATCGTCTGCAGTGCCATGAATCAGTAGCCATTGCGCGGATACACAGTCGGCGAGTGGTTCGAGAGTGACGATGGTTTCGCAGAGATCTTGCATGAACGCTGAAGATAGGGGGAAGGCTTCATCTTCCCACATGAGGCCTGCATCCGGTGTTTCGCTGCCAAACTCGGTGGTGGCGAATGCCTTAGTGTCGATCATACCGGCAATTGATATGAGTGCCTTAATACGACCGTCCCGCGTGGCCTGAATCACACCGACTGCGCTGCCCATACTATGGCCGACATATGCGATCTTTGGATAGGTATGGGCGACTGCATCGATCACGGCGCTTAGGTCACCAGCTTCTTTGGAAATGGTCGCGTGGCAGAAGTCGCCCTCGGATTGCCCATTGCCTGCAAAGGAAAAGGCAAGCGTGTCGAAGCCTGCGGTATTGAGCGCCTTAGAGGTGTCGGCAATGACGGGGCGATCTTTGTTGCCCGTTAAGCCGTGTCCGAGGATGACCAGCCATTTGTCATCGCGGCAATCTTCTGCTCCAGTTGTGAATGTGTAGTCGAGTGTTTCGCCTAGAGAGTTTTTGATGGTTTGATTCATAGTGGAATTATCATTTAGCCGAGCTGTGGGGCTTCACTTGTGAAGACCGCAGTCCTTTAGGTCCTTGCTCGGCGGACTTCACAAGTGAAGCCCCTACATTATCCATCAGAGCGCGCTGCATGTTAGCAGATTAAACTAAAGTGGTGACTAGTTGCGGTCCTTGAAGGTGAGCTCTGCGATGCCGGATTTGTCGAGTTCGCCTTTGCCCATTTTGGTGAGTTTGGTGTATTGGTCGAAGGTCGCTTGCGCGAGTGGCGTATGAATTCCACTTGCCGCGGCGAGCGCGAGCGCGATACCTGAATCCTTTGCGGCATGTGTGGTGGAGAAGTAGCACTCATGGTCGCGTAGGATCATGTCTTCAGCATCCGTTTCCAGCACGCGCGAGTTAGCGCCAGTTTGACTGAAAATATTACAGAGCATCTTTAGGTCGATCCCCAGCGCGTGGCCGATACCGAGACCCTCTGCGAGGGCTGCTGTGTTGATATTCATCACCATGTTGACGAGTGCTTTGACTTCCGAAGCTTTACCAGCTTCGCCGACGTAGTGGAGGGCTTTGCTTAGCTCACGGAGTATTGATTTGTTGGCATTGAAATCGGTTTCTGCACCGCCGATCATGAGGAATAGCTCACCGCTACGCGCTTGAGGTATACTCGAGGCCATGCAGGCTTCGAGGCATCGTGCACCGACTTTGCTCGCGGCGGCTTCGAGGTGGCGATGAATGGCAGGTGTGAGCGTTGCGCAGTTGATGAATAGACGGCCTTCGGCTCCAGTAAAGAGGTTGTCTTCACCAAAGAAAATAGCGTCCATCGCTTCGTCGTTGGTAACGACGGTGAAGATGATGTCGGCATTTGCAGTGACGTCGGCAAGCGTCTCATAGGCAATCGTGTTGATTTCGTTGGCAAGATCCGTAGCGACGCTGGGGGTGATATCAAAGACTGCGGTTACCTGATAACCCTTGTCATTCAGGCAACGTGCCATGTTGCCGCCCATACGGCCGAGGCCGACAAAGCCTATTTTTTTGTCTTTCATGTGTCTATTCTTTGGAAAGGTGAAAAAGGAAAATATGAGGCAAGTGAAAACAGCCCATATTGATGATACTTAGAGGATAGTTGGAAGCACGAACAGGCACAAATCAACACGAATAAGGAGATATAAATGCCCATTTATACGGCATCGAAATCTATGATGCTAGGTCATTTCCACGTCTTGCCGACGAGGTGCTTGCGTTACCTAATACGCATTCCAATCAAACAGACATCGTCATCGAGATCCGTGCGATTGGTGAATGTTTGAACGGATTCGATAAGCGAATCGAGCATGTCATGAAGGTTGTCGCGGCGGTGTTCGGCTAGGAAAGCGATTAATCGATCCTCGCTATATTCTTCTTCGCCCAAGGCCGCTTCAATGACTCCATCGGTATACAAGATGATTTCGTCTCCTGCCTTAAGCGATTGTGAGGTCACCGAGTATTCTGTGCTCGGGATAAGCCCAAGCGCAGGGCGCATGCTTTCATTTGGGAAGATCGCTGCGCTTTCACTTTTATCGGTTGGCACATATACACCGTGCCGGGCACCTGCTTGCACGTAGCTGAGTTCTTTTTTCTCTAAATCGAAATAACAGTAGACTGCGGTTGCAAAAATTGTCTGCCCGATTGGCTGCATGGTGCGATGTATCATATCGTTTAGACGATTCATGAATTCCTCAGGTTGCTCAGCGTAGGGTTGTAACTGTTGCACGGCGATCTGGATCATTGCGGTGACCATGGCTGCTCGCACGCCGTGGCCCATGACATCTGCTACCAGGACGGAGGCACCGCCATTTTCAGTTTTGATCACGGAGTAAAAGTCGCCACTGAGGTGAAACGAGGGGATGTATTTCGTGGTCAGTTCTAGTTGCGTTTGCCCATCTGTAGTTTGGAAGGTGGGCACGTTTTGCCGCATGAGTGTGCTCTGTAGATTGCGCGCGAGAAGCAGTTCTGCTTGCATTCGCTCGTGATTCTCTTCGAGTTTTTTGTGGAGTTCTTTCTCGTCGGTGATATCGCGCGAGAGACCGAAACTTCCTGCGAGATAATTGGAGCGTGTGCGCAGTGGAAGTTTTCTAGAGGATACCCATATTGTTTTCCCACCTCTTTCTACCGATTCCTCTTTATAGAGTTCTTTCAGTTTGCCGGTAGCGATGTCTCGCTCGTCTTTGAAGGCTTCTTGCGCATGTCCTGAATCGAACAAATCGAAGTCGGTTTTACCGATAACTTCGCAGGGTTCGGCTTTACCGCAATTTTCAGTTAAGTAGCGACTGACGGCGAGAAAGCGGGAGTCGGCATCTTTGAAATAGATGTATTCATCCAAGTGTTCCATGAGTGTTTGGAACAGCCATCGTGGTGAAATATTGTTGATGTTGTAGTTGCCCGAAACTGAGTGGTCGAGAGCTAGCGATTCGCGCTTTTGATAGAAGGCTTGGATCGTCGCAAAGCCTGAGGAGATATCTACCTCGGTATCTTCACTGAGAAATATGGAGCGTCCTACACGAGGATGATGAAGTAGTTGTTCACTTTCGACTGCATAGCGATCCTCTGGGAGAATGAATAGCGCTACAGGTGGGATCGCCCAGTCTGAGATCGTGGCTGCAAGGTGGGTGAGCTTTGTAATCGAAGGACCCACGATTAGAAAATCAATACGATACTCGGACGCCGTGATCGGGAAGTGCACCTCGATGACTTCCTGGGTTTTAAACGTAGGATCGGATTGTATGCGATGCGCGAGAGCGCCATCGCAGCCTATGTAACAGACTGCCATTCGTGAGGTATTTGAAGTTGGATAAATGTAGAGCACTGTCAGCTCGTATTGTGCTGACAGTGCTCTTTGGGGTTTGGTTGACTAAATGTCTGAAAAGCGAGCGATGGCCTGTGGATGGACTGTCGCTTTAACTGTTTTTTGCAGCGCTTTGATCTCTGCTTCCGCTGCTTTGATCGCTTTTTTGGTGTCGAGTGTTTCGACGACGAGCGTGGTGCTTCGGGACTCGCCTCCCGCTAGGTTGAGAATGCGTCCTTTCTTTCTTTCGAAGCCACGAGGGTTGGGATAGCTGGTTGCGGGTTCGAGACCTGTGACATAGCCATCGGCGGCACCTGCGGTGTTTTTCCAAAGCGTGAAGCATGGGAAGTCCTTGAGTGAGTAACGTAGCAAGGATGCTTGATTGCCGGCTGCATTATGTAGCATCGCCATTGTTTCGCGGCTGCCGCGCTTGCTAGCTAGTTCATAAAAGTAGGCTTGTTCGACGAAGCCGACCTGTGGTGCATCGTATTGGTCAAAGGTTTGGATGCCTTCGGCCGCGCGCGGATCGCGAGGAGCGACTTGTTTGAACGGTGCGAGCATTCGAGCGCCTTTTTCGAGCAGCGATTTACCGTAGTTAACATGATAGAGTAGTTGGTGCTCTGTTGGGTTGTTGCCCAGATTAGTGACGGTATCGCTAATCGTGAGTTTTCCAGAGCCGAGTTCCGTGCGGATTTCGGTATTTAGCCGCAGAGCTGGACCGAACATCATGGTCTCGTCGACTTCGCCTTTTAAGGTGATGGCTTCGTCGGTAATTTCGATCGAAACGGAGCGGGCAGGTGTGTTAGCGATATTACCATGCAATGTCAAAGAGACCTCGGAAGGATTGCCATTGTTATCAAGAACGGTGTCTGTGCAGGGCGCACCCATGCTGCTGAGTCCGCAGCGCACGATCCACTCATTGAAGCCCTTTAGCCAGCCGATGCCGCCGCGTTCGAGTGGGTTGACAAATGCAGGGTGCACGGGGTCTTGCACTGGGGAATCCCAGCCGAGCGAGATGTCGCCACATTGTCCTTTCCAAATGCCCATCCCGCGAGTCGGGAGGACTGAAAAGGAGAGTTTTCCATTGTTGATTTCGACGACTTGGACGCCTTCTTGTAAGCCGCCACGAAGGGTGTATGTCGTGACAGACCAGCCAGTGTCATCATCTAGATCAATGTGCTTAAAGCCTTCTGTTGTTTCTGGGTCGAGTAGTGGTAATTTATAGAGTGTTTTCATCTGGGTCCAGTGGCTTCGGTGATTACTTGTCGGTGGCTTGTTCGATTTGAGCAATCAATTGCTCCTTATTCGGCCCTGTTCCTTGAGTAACGAAGAACGCGGTGGTCGCATTTGCCAAAACGAGGCGCTGCTTAATTGGTAAATCTCCGAGCGATGCGCAAATGTAGCCGCCATTGAAGCTGTCGCCAGCACCTGCGAGGCGAACGACCTTTGTCTGGCGCTCCTGCATGGCAACTGCTTCGCCCTCTGCGGTGCTTGAGGCGACCGCAAAATCTGGGGTGTGGACCACGAGTTCGTCGAAACCGATCTTGTCACGAGCAATGGGCAAGGCCGCGGCGATTGCTTCTGGGCTAGCTTCTGCACACTCGACATCCACACGAGCGAATAGCTCCATGATCTCGTGGTGATTTAGGCTGAATGTCATGGGGATCTTACTGTTGTATTGCTGGATCAACTCCAATGATTTCATGAAAGATTCGCTGGACTTCTTCTTGATGTCTGCGAAGTCAAAAAACATGCGCTTAGGTGGTGTGAGGCTATCGTATTGCTTCATGAAGCCTAAGAAAAGTTCATCGAAGTTGGAAGTGAGTGACCAATAACCCAGTCCTAAAATGTCGATGCCAGTGAAAAGTTCTTTGATCTCTGCTTCACTGTAGTGCTTTTCGAAGTCGGTCCACGATAGGTTTGATACGGCACCGAGGTCACTCATTAACAGTTTTCCGTTAGTAAATTCGAAGGCGAGTGTAAGGGCTGGGTTTCCGAGGGAAGTCAGCTGGCAGATATCTGCAAATTCTTGGTAGGCGGGGTCGATTTCCTTCTCGCCGTAAAGTCCTGGGAGCACTGGCTTGAGCCCTAGACATCCAGCAATTCGACCAGTGTTGATTGCAAAGCCGCCTTCGCAGCGACGCTTGGGGACGATTTCGACACCGACACCACCACCGGAGCGTTCGACGATTAGTTCGCCAAA
>Ga0209555_10001349_pt1 | contig 18957 bp, 28 predicted proteins | sample SaaInl85LU_5_DNA_FD_184643 | JGI IMG/M metagenome (GOLD analysis project Ga0209555, IMG submission 184643) | Marine microbial communities from expanding oxygen minimum zones in the Saanich Inlet - ESP_85LU_5_DNA (SPAdes) (version 2) | ecosystem: Environmental > Aquatic > Marine > Intertidal... | reverse complement strand
TTCATCAAAATGAAGTTTAGTGTAGGTACCATCATATGGTAAGTTATCGGCTCCCGATCCTGATATATAAACCGGAACGTCCGTTAATCCTAAACCACTACCCGTTATTTCTGTTGCTGTGAGAGACCCCGTAATAACAGTGTCGACATTAATTTGTAAACTATCTTCGTCAATAGTTGCCGTAGATGAACCACTTGATATTTGGTTTAGTGTTAAACCTATGATTGCATCTGATGGTATATTATAAAGTTCTGAACCATCCCCCTTAAAGGACCCTGTGAATATTGAACCTGTTATATCACCCGATATGTTTATTGATCCGGTAATATCTGAATTTGTTGTAACGATTTCTTCGACTGATGGTCCGTTCGACCCTGACTTAGATAAGAATATCTTTCCGTCAGTTGTGTTTACCGATAATTCACCTAATTCTAACTGATCATTAGTTGGCTTTTTTCCCGATACCGCACTTCTACGTAGTTTAACTGTTTGTCCCATATATATGGATCTCTCTCTTATGTATTTTTATGGTATATACCATTTTTTATAAACCTATATAGGTCTTAAATATAAATAGTCGGTAATAGTAATATATAAAAAAAATCCCCTGAATAATCAAGGGATTTTTTATAACTAATTTAAAAAATTATATTTTAGTATGTTCCACCGTCTATAACCGTAGAGAAGGTTAATGCTCCGTCTGAAGATTTATAACCTAAAATACCATCTAAAACATCTGTAGTTTCTGATGTTGAAACATATCCTAAAACATTGTTTGAATCTTTAAACATTATTGATGAGGTATTGTTACCACCGTCTGTACCTCCTGAAGAAGTTAATGTTACATTACCCGCAATTAACGTATTACCGTTAGATGCCGTTACTGTGAACTTATTTGTGTTATATGTAAATATAGTACCATTATCAGAGATTAAAGAGTCCCCGATAGTGTTCTGACTAGTTCCTTTAGGTATAACATTGTTAGTTAAACTAACTTCTGATCCATAAGTTCCAGGTGTTGTCCCAATTAATTTACTTGAATCTCCACTTGAAGAAACAAACATCCAATAATCTGCTTGAGAGTCCCAAACAAGAGATGCCGAAACACCTGTTGATCCTGAATCCATTACTTCAAAACCTGCATACCTCTCGAAAGGTGAATATGCATTAAGTTTGATTATGTTGTCGTCTATTTCAACTGTAGAAGATTGTATAACAACACTAGTCGCCGAACCTAACACCTCTAAGTTACCTGAGACATATAAATTACCATCCAAGTTTGTATTTCCTGAAACACTTAATTCCCCACTAACAATTGCATCAGTGTCAACGTTCAATGTACCTACAACCGTAGTGTCTCCTGAAACGTCTAAATTACCACCTAAAACTGTGTCACCTGCAACTGTTGCGTCACCTGTTACCCCTAAATTACCTGTTGTGTCTAAATTTCCACCAATTGCGGTGTTAGACGTAACAGTTAAATCATTAGAAATAGATACGTCATTACCTATCGTTGTAGATGCAACCGATAATTCATCAGTTGTCGGATTAAATGTTAAAGTTGATTTGTCTTGTATTGAATCACCGTCTAACGCGAAAGTCACTCTATTAGTTGTAAGAGAAGTCCCGTTATTGTCAATTAGTGTGTTACCTAAAACTCTAGAGTCTAATGTGTCTTTAACTAATTTATCGTTTACATCTAAACCAATAAACGTGGTTGTGTTACCCGTTGGTACTGCAGTCATTTCAATATCTCCCGAATTAACCACAATCGTATCTGAAGCTTCGTCCCCTAAAGTTACCGAACCATCGACCGTTAAGTCATTTATAACACTAATACTATCTAAACTTATATTTGACGCCTGTAAAGTGTCTATATATGCCGTCCCACTAACGTGTAAATTTCTCCAATTCTGATCAGGTGCACCTAAATCGAATGAATCGTCTACATCTGGTTTTATTGAAGACGATACATCTGCACCAAACTTAACAAAGTCAGCCGAAGAATCTCCAATATTAATATTACCACCTAATGTGATGTCACCCGTAATATTTGCATCACCTGTTAATAATAAATTACTACCGGTTATGTCACCTGTAACAGAGACATCACCTAAAACATCGGCATCACCTGTAAGACTTAAATCCCCACCTATGTTAACATTGTTATCTGCGGTTAAAATTCCTGTTACATCTATAGTTCCACTTACATCTAAATTAACACCCACAGAATGATTACCCGTAGTTGTGATTGTACCTCCCGTTATGTTAGTTACGTTAAGGTTAGAACCCGTAAGTGAAGTCACAGTAACATTAGTTATTGTGTTACCTTCGATGTTACCCGTAAGATCAAGTTTACTGTTACCTACATTACTTTGATTAAGAATATATAAGGATTCATCACTACTTGCGTAGAATGGCGTACCATCCAATATTGACCCATATGCAATTGAGTCGATTGTTGGTGCTTGATTTCCTGAATATATTTTTGCTGTTGGTTTGAATGCTCCCGCAACTCCTTCATCAGAAGAAACTGGTGATCCAATGAATACGAATGGACCCGATAGGTCCGAAATCGATCCAGATGCAATTAAAACCTCCCCGTTACGAGTTGTTGTCGATTTTACATCACCAATCGATCCTCTTCTGTGTTTAATAATTTGAGCCATCTTTTTTTAATTAATTTTTTTTAGTTTTTATTATAAATATCTGATTTATTAGAAACCCCCTAGGTCCATAACCGAATTTGTTAATTTATCACCTAAATTACCCAAATTTTCGATACTTAATGAAGCCGACCTTATTTGATTTGTTATTTGGTTTTTTAAAATACTCATTGCCCCCGATATAATTAAAGAGTCTTGAGTTATATCTGTAGATACCATGGTTGTTTGTCCCTCAACCCTTAAATCTCCTCTTATAACCACCGAACCCGTTACTTCTAAATCGTGGTTGGTTGTCCCCATCGGACCATTTTTAGTCCATACAAGATCATCTATAAGTGTTATAGGTTGTTCCTCACCTAACGGACCGGCAATCCACCTATCGTTAGTTGTGTCCCATAATAATGACCCTGAAATTAAATTTGGTGATGTGACATCTTTTATTAACAGACCCCCGAAAGATTGTTCGGCCCCGTTTAATTCGATGATGTTGTCGTTTATTGTAACAACTTCCGATTTAATTGCGGTCATTGATCCCAATACTTCTAAATTACCCTTAACGGTTAAATCTGAACCACTTACCTCTATGGCACCTGTGATATCATTTAAAACCGATAATCTAGAATCAATAACCTCACCGATATCTTGACCACTCACATACAAATTGTCAACATATATACTATCAAGTGAAGTTGTTGGGTTACCTAAATTAACACTAGTCCCTGAGACTATGTCTTCGGTCGCAATCTGCTCCCAATATATTTGTTGTAATGCCATCTTAAAAGTACTTTACTATAAATACCAAGTAAATGGAAGTTGTAATAAAAAAAGGGAGACTTTTTGTCTCCCTTTTGTTTTTTAATCGTTTTTAATGGTTTACATTAAAGTTTATCTAAAATATCTGTGTATGAATTATCGGGTTGTGCACCTGACATTCTTGTAATCTCGGTTTCCCCGTCAAATATAATAACGGTCGGTATGCTTCGAATACCTAAACTACCTGCAAAGGATTGGTTCTCATCTACGTTCATTTTAACGAACGTAACATTGTCATATTTTGAGTCAATATTCTCCAATCTCGGTATTAACGACTTACATGGTCCACACCATGGGGCCCATAGGTCTAATAATATTTTATTACCCTCTTTCTGTAGGGACTGAAACTCTTCATTTGTAATATTTTTCATATTTTTTGGTATTCTTATTTATTTAATTTTTATTATCTTATCAAACCCTCTATCATCAATGAAAATTATGGGTTGGTAAAATTCTTCGTCTCTTTCGGTAATCTCACCCACCCTCATTAATTTTCTAATTGTTTCAAATTGTGACATTGTTAGTGTTGGATCCCCTTTATCGGCTAAATTACTCATGGCAACATCCGTAACTAAATCAAAAAACACATCCTCATCTAATTCCTCAATGAAGTGTTGTCTTGCTTGTTCATTTTTCTCAAGATACTTTCTTAATTTGTTTATGTAAACAATAATATCTACATCCATATTTACTTACTGTTAACATCATCTTTTTTTATGGTGTAATCGTCTAAATTAAATAATGTTAGTTGTTCTCCCGGTTGGTATTCAAGTTGTCCGTAGTTCATTATTAATAATTCCGTACCTTCATTTTGTGTTCCATCCTTCTTTGCCGCCGCAGACTTCTTAAAGTTCTTTTTCTCCCACCTATATTTGTTATATGGGAACCATTCACGTAGTTTTGGGAAATCATAATAAGAAAGTCCATATTTACCCTGAGAGTTCTTTAGACAGTCCGCTAATCTTTCATGGTCGGCACTATCGAAATCATGATTAGAGTAATAATTTTCAGTTTTCCAATAAGGTGGGTCAGTATAGAAATATGTTTCGGGTGAGTCGTATTTCTTAATCACCTCTTCAAAATCCATGTTCTCAACGAATGTTATCTTATCGTAGTGATCTCTAAACTTTTGATTTCTAAGTTTGTCCATAAATATTAGGACTTTACAACGGTACTTACCCTTATAGTCCGTGTACGTTGAAGTTTCAGGTTTAGATCCCGAAAAAACCTGTGTAAGTACATAAACGTATTTTGCTGCAGCTTCAAAGTTTGGTTCATCTCCAATAACGTAATCAGGGGCAAACACCTCATTCTGACATTTTATGAAAAGTTCTCTGTACTCAGGTGGTGTATCTACAACTCCAAGTTGTTGACACTCGTATTTTCCTAATTCTTCCAATAATCTTTCATATTGTAGTGAACATTTCATTAGGTTAGCGTTGAGTCCATTAAAATCATTGTAGACAACTGTTTTAAGGTTTGGGTACTTGGATAAATCCATATTAAAGAACACCCAAAACATTCCTGAGAACGGTTCCACATAGGTTTCAATGTCATTTGGTATGAACGGTACAATCCATTTACCAATTCTCGCTTTTCCTCCGATATAACTAATCATAAATTATTATTTTTTTGTTAACCATAATGTACATAAAAAGATTTAGAAAGTCAACCAAGTACACTCTATTTAATTATAAATAGGTTTATTTTTCGGTTGATAAAAATAAAAATATTATATATATTAAACTATGGCATGCACTAAATGTAAAAAGAAACAGGAGAGAGAAATGGTACAACGTGAAGTAGTAAAAATGGAACGTAGTATAAAGGTAATATTCTTAATTTTCTTAGGATTAACACTTTATGGGGTTTATTCTTTATTTTCATTATTTTTATGAGAAAAAAAAAGAAATATAAGATAATATTATTTTGTAATAAAAAACGTAAGAAACTCTACTATGAAACAATTAATATTACCGCAATACGAAATCTTTGGTATGAACTTAAGACTGAAAAGAAACCTCGTTTTGTAAAAGAGTATGGTGGTAAACGAAATCAATCTTTAGATTTTGAATTGGCATTGATATATCCGGATAATCGTTGGGCTAAGAAAAAGACTGTTACTAAACGAGATGAGTTTGGTCGTCTCTATGACGCATCAATCGATATTAAGGGATTTAGACTCAAAGAGATTGTACCATATTGGCAAGAAGAAAGAGTCTACGATCATGAGAATAAAAAACATATTAGATATCACGAACTATTAGAGATATTTGAACAGGTTGGTGAGATCGCACAAGTATTTACACTAAACACAAAACTCTTCTTACAAATAGATAATAATTTAAGGATGTTTGGTAATAAGAATCTAAATGACTGTGATAGGTTGTTTGACATACTTCGTGAGGACCTCCTAAAAAGTAAAAAAGGTAACCTCTTTTTTGTAAAAGACATTACCACTTCACAACGTAAGTCGTTGTATAATTTATTGGAGAAACAGGGGTATAAAAGAACCGATCTTTTTAGACACTATTCTTACTAAACATAAATTGTATGTCCCCTATTAATAATGAGAAGGTCCCACTTCCATCATCTTCAATGTTACCTTCATTGTTCTTCTTATTTAGATAATCTTGAGTTTTATTAAACTCATCTTCTTCTAACTCAAAAAACGTGGTAATTCTTTTACTTGTAAGGTTTGTTTTTTCTAACAAGTCAGATATTATTGCCATCTGATTCAATAAATCACCCTTTTTCTCACTCATACCCAAATACTTTTTTTAATTTATCAATAAAACTCTTTTTCTTAGGTTGCACCTTCGGTGATTGGAAAAAATCTCCTTTCTTCATCTTCTTCAGGTCCTTTATCATCTTTTTCTTGTGGGTCTCCACCGCTAATTGGTCTTTCTCCATTTCTTTCTTCAACCAACTTAAGTTCTTTGTTGTATCCTTCGACATCACTTTCAAATTTTAATAGTTCTAATTCGTTTAAACCTTTCTTTTCAAAAAGTTCTCTCATTTCTTTGACTTTTCTGTCAAATAATTCCCTCTTCTTTTCATCTTCAAGATTTTTTTGAACAACCTCGTTGGCACATTGAAATGCAGTGTCATAACCATCTTCGGTTGCGACAGATATGAACGATACTAAAATGTTTTTATCATTTTTATCTTGTACTTTAACGTCCAATGTCTTGTAGACTTGAACAATATTTTGATACTTCCATGATGTTGGAAGTCTTAGGTCTAAACTGACGTTTTCTTTTATCTCTCTTAGTGAGAAGAAATAAGGTCTTAAAGGTTCTATATTTTTATACAATGTATTTTATGTTAAGATATATGTTATTATATACGACACAGCAAGATATAAAGATACCTTTTCGTATTTGTTTATTACCATCGGTTTTGAATCTGATAATATTAATTTTATTATGATCTCCAATATGTATTTACCAATAAAAACCGCAGATAAAACACATAAAAAAATTTCTATTTTATTAATCATTTTCTTTAACTTTTTCTAAAATTTCTTTCCTATAAAGGGGAATTAATGTTTTAATCTCTTGTGCGTACTTTCTTGCACGTATCGACGCTGATCGATTTCCTCTCTCAAATACCTTACCTGTGTCTACAGACATTTTCTCGATCAAGTCCTTTATTTTATTTAACGTATCCATATTTTTTACCGATTATGATACTAATATACGTAATATAATTGATTAGGTCAAGTTTTTTTCTAAAATTTTATAGATTTCGGATAAGACCCCAAGTTCGGATCTCGTTTTTTTATGGTTGTAGTCAAACAATTTATAGAGGTATTCGTTTATTTTTATTGTTTCACCCTCAATCATCACATAATAAAAAGACTCTAAAAAGAATTCCCAAAAATATTCATAATGAATACCTTTATTATTAAAATTTATTTTTTCTTTTTTGAGGTCATCAATTACTTTATCCCAACACCATGTAAAGTGACTCTTTTGTTCCTCTTCCGTGATTATTACATCAGGACCTAAGTAGGTTTTATCAATTACTATGTATAGTGTTTTTGTGAAGTCGTAAAATAATTCGGTCTTTTCTAATGTTATCCCATAAGCACGATACCAGACGTCTGTCTGGTATCTATGATTATCTTTATTTAAAAACTTACTGAAATGTGTTTCTTTATTTTCCATATTTTAAGTCAATATACGAAAAAAAGAAAGTAAAGACAATATGTTATTGTGTCTTTTCGTTATAAGATGAAAGTTTTTTCATCTTATTTAATTCTTCCTCTAAAACACTTTTACTATCTTCTTTGGTTTCCTTAACGACTTTAACCGGTTGTACGTCTTTAACATACATTGGTGCCTCTTCCTTATGTTTCTTTCTTTTTTCGGCAGTCTTAGCAAGGTTCTTACCCGTGTTTGTTTTTATGGTATTACCACCATCGGCATTACCCATTGTAGAATCACCCTCTAATGCTTTAGTAATTCTCTCTTTGAACTCTTTTGACGGTTCAGTGTCATAATCTAAATCAAGTGATGCTTCACCCCTATCCATTGACATTTCTTCGTCTTCTTCCTCCGTGTTATTAACGGTTTTCTTTGGATTTAAGGTTTCTGGTCCACCTTTACCTATTTGGTTTGGAAATTCAGGGTTATCGTTACCATCAATTGATAATGAATCTTTTATTTTTTTGTCAACGTTTGCCATATGTTCTTTTGTCTCTTTGTTACTTATTTTGTGTGCGTTTTCCACGGCACTTAGTCCCGGTATCGATTCAGTAACCATCTTACTGATCATTTTAATAAACTCAGACTCCTTTAAACGAAGTACTTTAGTTTCATTAACGTTACCACATTCACAAAGACCCTTACCACATGTCTCACATTTTATTTCGTTAATATCATATACGGTCTCATCATCTTCTGTCGTTTCAGACTTTCTTAATGACGCCAAATCTGATGATTCAATCTCACCATCATTATCAACATCTAATTTATGTTGTTTACCGTGTAGTTTTTCTTCGATTGATTGATCTTTTTCCATGTTTTCTGAGTCTAATTCTTCACCTATCTGATCCATTTTATCGATTAACTCTTCTTGGGATTCGTAGGTTTCTGTCTCCACAACAAATTTTTTGTTAGGACTTTTTTTATTATATTCTTCACATTTACTGTCTGCTTCCTCTTTAGTATCACAAATTTCAATGTACTCACCCTCACTTTTAATACAATGAACGGTTTTACCCCCCTCATTTTCATTTAAAATGGTGTTTTTAATCTCATTAGAGATCGTCTCTTCTATTATCTTATTTAAATCTGAAACTTTCATATTATATAAATATACTCTTTATGTCATTTATTACTATTTTTTCCACTTCTTGTATTGGTAAACCTAATTTTTTAGAAACAGTCTTAACCGCTTCATTTAATTTACCGTTTTCGTAGAACTCTAATGAATCAACATCACCTTGGTTACAGTATGGGTATTTTTTACATTTGTCCTTCACTGCAACATAAACCCCATCTGGTCCACCCCACATTGGGAATTTGTTCTTCTTGAGTTTTTTCATTCTTTTTTTGATGGTTTTCTCACCACCAATTTTAAGTGGGTTAGAAGATCCATCTCCGAAAGGTGCGTCGTACATACCACTTGCAGATGTTGATGACGTTGTCGCTTCAGAAAACTCTTCTTCTTCATTGACATCTTTTGTGTTGTACTTCTTTTTATTATGTATTTTATAAATGTCTTTTTTTGTCATATATCCCATAGGTGCTGAAAATGCTCCTGAAGATCCCGACATTGTTGCCTCTTTTGTTTCTTTCTTCATTATTTAACGTTTTTTAGTGGTCCTTCCCAAAAGGATTTACGTTGCCATAATTGTTTAAACAACTCAACCACAACTTTAGTGGATAATTCGACAACTTTATCATTAATATTTCTAGTACCCATTTCCTTTTTAACCATATCAACAACGGTTTTGTGTGCTTGAGTAGATTTAAGAAAGTCTTTTATTTCCTTCTTAACTATTTTTTCTATTTCGTTTTTATCTGTTGTTGTAAGTGCCATATTAGTCTATTCTTCTTTCAGAGATTAGGTCATTAACGGCATCGGCAAACACATCCTCAAACTTTATAAGTTTCTCTATCGATTCCAATAGTTCGTATGATGTCTTTAACATTGCAGTATTTAAGTACGTACCTTTATTAACACCAGCAATTATTACGAAATCTAAGCCGACGTCAGGTAATGTACCGTCTAATCTAACTTGGTTCGACTGTATTGTGATACCTGGTCGAAGATCACCTAAATCAGATACTTGTGTACCAAAATTATTAATAACGTCCCCTAAGACCTTCTTTTGAGGTTCATCTAATTTTAAATCTTCTTCTGTTGACGCAATTAATCTTACTTCAATTCCATCGATAATAGTTATTTCGTCTTTTAAGTCCTTATTTTCTTCTTGTTCTCTAAGAAGGGGTGCTTGTTTAAATGTTGACTCAGTTAAGTTTCTGAGTGTGTTTAACATTTTTTTTGTATTATCGTAATTGCTCATAATTATATTAAATTTCGTCTTCCAAAAACATTTTAAAATTAAATGATGGGTTTATATCTGTATAAATATTTGAAAAATTAGATTTACATACAATTCCCTTAAATTTATCTATGTTTTCTATAAATCCGTGACTTGGTACTACCCTTCTTTCTATATTTTTTTCATTACATAGGTGGTCACATAACATAACAACGGTTCCCATCTGTGTGTCGGTATATTTATCCCAAAAGAATTTTTCTCTCCAACTCTCTACGTGGGCTTCCGATCTATAAGCATCGCCAATCCAATTAGTGAAATGTCCCGTGATGTTGTTTTTGGTTAACCAACCTAAATTTTCGACAGCAATCTTTATTTGTTTCTTGTCAATATCTTTGACACCAAATGTTTTTGATTGGTATTCGGGATCTAACACTTTATAAATGTGACCCATTTTAGTTATTATGTAGTGTGGAATATCTTCGTAATTACCATCTAACCTATATTTTATTTTATTAATAAAATGTTCAACCCTCCTTTTAGTATCATATAAAAGGATTTGAGTTTTTTTGGTTTTTCTTTTTGGGTAATTTAATGATTCTTTATTAATTGTTTCTACGTCTCGAATTTCCAACATTTCTTACTATTACTTTAGATCCCAATTTCATAAATGAAGGTTGTGGTATTGGGTTATTACTTTCCATATAGAGTTTATCCACAACAACTGAACTACTCGAAGGTGTTATTGTTGGGGTTGGTGTAACAGTACTACTTGTCGTTGGTGATACGGTGGTCGTTGGGGTTACCGTAACACTTTTTGTCGGTGTGACTGTAGGTGTTGCGGTTGGTGTCGACGTATTTTTTGGTGTATTAGTAGGGGTTGAAGTCAATGTTGGTATTGGGGTTTCTTCGATTTTTTCCTCTATTAATTTTTTTTTTCAGGAACTTCTTTGTCCTGATTGTCGGTAATCGGTTCCTTTACCACTAAATTTGAGTTTGTTCTTGGTGTTGGTTGTGGGTTTACAACTTCTTCATCAACGACTTCAATCTCATTAATTTCTTCATTAACCGGTTCCCAATCCTCCTCTTCAAGTCCGTCGGAAATTGTTTCGTCCCAATCAACTAAATCAATATCCATTTCAGTATCTACAGGTAAATCCCAATCAGACGGTTCTTCGTCATCAGGTACAACAAGATCCTTAGTAATCATCATTTCTGATGCTGTTTTAGGGGTTTTTGTTGGTTCCTTCCTATTGAAGAACTCCTTAAGATCATCTAAGGGTGTTGTTTCTGTTTCGTCTGAATTGTATTCAGATAGAGGTGGTAGATCGTCATTGTGTAGTTCTATTTCAGACGTTTCATCCATCATATATGGTTCATCATAAAGTCCCATTTCCTGATCATTTTTCATAATCTCTTCTAAGAGTTCTCTTTGTTTCTCCTTAGTTGGTCGGTTCTTTGGTGTCTCAGGTGTTTTGGTTTTTAATATGTCCTCAACCATGTTAAGTTCTTCCTCAGTAGGTCTAACTCTCGAAACTTCCGACATTAACTCAGACGCATCTATTGGTTTAATTTCCTCAGAGTCATTGTTTTTTGTCTCTTCCTTTACCTCTAACTTTGTCTTAGCAGTTTCCTCATTAAATTTAACTAACATATGTAAAAAAGAAAGTGAGATAAGTGGTAACATACCTCCAGAGAAGATAGCTAAAAATCTCCTATGTGATTGTAGATCTCCTGCTTCAATATTAACATATTCCAATATAGGACCAACTAATTCAACCCACGAAAGAAATCTACCGTCGGTTATTTGTATGTACTCAAATGCAAAGAATATGTTACCCACGAATTGTATAATAGTTACAATACCAAATGGTAGGTAAACTTTAGAACCCATTTCCGCAGATATCGCCGCTAATGCTGATAATGCAGCAATCTCTATACCAATAGAGAGATATACAGACCACGTTAATGGATTTGATAGTCCGTACCATCCAGTTACGTGTGATATTGACACGACAGCCACAGTAATGATCGGAACTAAGAAAGACACATAAATTATTGCCCTAAAGTTATTTTTAAACCAATTAGACATCTTTATTTAAGTTTTGATTCCAACTCTTGAAGTTGTTTAGTAATTTCTGTTTGTCGATTTAAGTCAAATATTTTTCTATCAGTAGATTGTATCATTCTCAATTCACTCTTTAAACCTTCAATTCTGATGATAAGATCTAATTCAGACTTATCGTATGTATTATCTTTTATTAGTTGTATTTCTTTTTTAATTGCTGTCAGTTCTCGACTGTCCCCACAACTTCTAAAGAAACCTAATATTAGTACTGTAAACACTATGATTACAAAATACTTGTCTAAAAATTTTTTCATGTTAATTTGTTATTTTTATAAATACTTTAGGAGAGTAAAACTCTCATTTCTTAATTTTTTCATTGCTTTCTCCTTCAACTGACGAACCCTTTCTTTTGTACATCCAAACTGTTCACCTAAGTCCTCTAAATTAGATTGTACACCATCTAAACCAAAATATTTCTCTATGATGATTCTTTCTTTATCTTCCAATATTGATAGTGCCTCTCTAACTCGTTTTTTTCTCTCATCTTCATTCTCTAAATAAATTTCAGGATTTAAAGCGTCTTTATTAGTTATAATATCAACCAATTGATCTCCATCATCATTTATCTCATGACTTAAACTTACGGTTTTTGAAATGAATTGTAAAGACTGTTTTATATATTTTTCACCAAAATCCACGTCATCTTCACTAATAACCTCTTTTTTGATCTTATTATAGTCTTGTATTATATTAGCGGGTAGTCGTATCGTACGAGCGTTTTCATTAAGTGATAACATAATACTTTGTCTGATCCACCACACGGCATATGATATGAATCTTATCTTTTTAGATGGGTCAAATTCATCGGCCGCCTTTAACATTCCAATGTTACCCTCAGAAATAAGGTCAGGTAAATCCATCCCTTGGTTTTGGTATTGTTTTGCCACAGTGATAACAAATCTTAAATTACCAACTACTAATTCCTGTTTTAATTTTCTTCTCTCTTCGTCGGATAAGGTCTGTTTACGTAACTCACTTATAATTTGACTCTGTCTTTCTTTAGAGGATGTTGGTATTTTTTTAACATCTTTAAGGTATGACTCTATTTCTACGGTGTTTAAGAAACTGTTGGCGTTTTTCATTTAATATGTATTTTGTGATGTTAAATTGTTTTACGAAACTACGGATAATTTCTTACTCGTCCAAATTATTTAAGATATTTTTTTCGTGTTTTGTTAGACTCCCTAAACCTTGTTTACCTATCTTATCTAATACGTCGTCCAATGTTAGGTTTTTTGATTCCTTTAGTTTGGTATATTCAACCATCATAAACTTATCATTCTTTTCTTTACCCCAAATAAAGTCCTTAACTTCTTGTGGTAAATTTGCCGAGACTAATTCGTCCCTCTTGAATAAGAGGTAAAACTTTATATTTTCATCTAAAAGATCGTCATGAAGTAATTCACCTAATTTTCTTTGAGTGTAGTTCGACTCAATTAAAATTATTAAATTCTTAGAGTTCTCTACAACGAATTTTAAATTTTTAACTGCCGGATTTTGTAATAGTATGTCATTACAAAAAAATTCGATATCTTCTACATCATCAAACATCCCATAAACAAACAACATATAGTTTATCATAATTATTTTTTATTTAAATTAATTTTCCAATATAATCCACCACCAATATACGGATTAAATCCGTTGTTAATCGATGACTGCACACCAATATTTAATTGGTATAAATTATCACTTTTTGTTTTAAGTATTAATCCCCCACTAACATTATTTAATGGTTGTTCTTTGTTACCCCCAATACCAAATCCGTAATAGAGTTGTGTTTTTGGTAGTTCCTTAACTATCGTTGTATTGTAGATAGTGGGTATTTGAAATGACCATTTGACGTCTCTGGAGAATATCTTATTTTGTGAAATTACGTCAGTTATAACTCCAAAACCTAAAGTCGGGTTAGGTTTATTACCTAACGAATCCTTTACGTTATTCGGGAAGTCGTATGTTAAATCTAAAGTATCTTTAACTTGGAACTTAGAGAAGTATTCTTTGAGTATTGCCGTAGTATCAACATCTGTGGGTATTTCAACTTCAACTGTTTCAACTCTCGTTATATACTTAGGTATGTACGTTGGTACTTCAACCTCTTTAGTTACTACAACGGTATCAATGGTTTGTTTCACCATCTCATATTTTTTACCATCGACCTTTACGATTTCTCCTTTTGTTTCGGGATTACTGTTACAATTTCTTAATAATAGGAACACACACAATCCGATAATTAATATCGTCTTTATGTCAAATTTAGATTTTTTCATTTAGTTTGAGTATATCCCTATAAATATCCTACTTTTTTTTCTTAATTATTCTATCAATAATTCCGTAGTCAAGTGATTGTTGTGAAGATAACCATAAATCCCTACTTGCGTCTTCCATTACCTGTTCAGGTTTTTTATCGCAATAACCTCCAAGTAATTCAAATAGTTGTTCATTTAATTTCAACCATTCTTCCATGTCTATTTTGGCGTCTTGGATGTTACCACTGAACCCTCCACTTGATTGGTGTAACATTGTTCTAGAAAATCTTAAAGATCCTCTTTTACCTTTGGTACCCGCACCTAATAGAATAGACCCCATTGATGCCGCCATCCCCGTATTGATTGTTTGAATGTCAGATGATATATAATCCATTACGTCAACCATAGAAAGACCCGATTTAACAGATCCACCACCCGTATCAATATGCATGGTAATATCGGTATTATCCGTACTATCTAAAAACATTAACTGTGCTTGTACTATTGTTGACATATTGTCATTAACAGGACCGGCAACCCAAATAATCCTCTCCATCATTAAACGAGAGAACACATCCATAGAGGTAACATTAAGTTGTCTTTCCTCTAATATATAAGGTGTTAAATTACTTTCAATTTGTTTGTTGTAATAGTCTAAATGTGAACCACTAATGTTGTGGTCTTTCGAGTACAGTTTAAAATCTCTTATTTGTTTTGGTGTCATATAGTATATTTTATTTTTTACAAATATATAAACTATTTTTCAATAAACAGTATATATTAAGATATTTTTGTTGAGATTGATTTTATTGATGATATATTCTCCTCTTTTTCAACCATTAGTAAGTTATCTGACCACGTTCTAATTAAAGGATTATGTGAAATTACAACAATGTGTTCAAAATAATCTTTAATTTTCTTAAAGAACTCTCCAACCATTTCTAAATTTTCATCCGCAATTTTACCGAACACCTCATCCATAACAACTATGTTTGGTTTAGGTAATGATGAGACTTTTGTTAAGACACTTCTAATAGCTAACGACGCAATAGTTCTCTCATATCCCGAACCAGCATTAAGTGGTTTTATAATACGTGTATCACTATCAATCATAATAAAATCTAACTCGTTCTTATCATTTATTTTAATTTCTAACTTAAAGTAACAACTATCATCTAATAAATGTTCCAATTCATTATTAAGATATGGAATCATATCCCTAAGTATTGTTTTAGAGATACCATTTTTACCGAAGGTTGTCATATAAGATTTATATGTTACAATAACATCCGCTTCAATATCGATTCTCTTAATCAAACCATCTTTAGTTTCTATTTTTTCCTCTAAGTTTTTTATTTCGTTTTTATATCTCTCAATTAATATGTTATATTGTTTAATATCAGATAAACTTGTTTCTATCTGAGTCTTTAATATTATTAAACTTTTATCAATTTCAAGGTTTCTCTCGTGGTTTTTTCTATTTGACTCGTAATAGTCCAATCTTTTCAACTTATCGTCCCTATCCATCTCTAATTGACGGATTTCCAACTCATATCGAGTGTTGATTAATTTATTCTTTTCATACTGTTCGTAGTCTTTTTTTAGTTTTAAAAATCCTGACTCCTTTTCCTTCTCTTTAACTAAATCAACCCTAATTTTTTCTATAGTTGATTCTAATAGGGTAATATTATCTTTTTTTAATTTTATTTCCTTAGTGTGGTCCACATCATCTAACGGTCTCTTGCAAGAAGGACATATACTACCCTCCTCAAGTTGCTTGATTTCTGATGTTGCGTTCCTTAATTCAGACTCTTTATCTCTAATATCAAATTCAATATTTTTGATAATCTCACTTAACTTTTCATGGTCATCTTCTGAATAATAATTCTCAGGTTCTTTAACCTCCGTTTCTTTAAGTGTTGCACTTATTTTCTTTACCTTATCATTAATGTCGTTAACCTCATTTTGAATTGTCTTAGGGTTCATTTTAACTAATTCTTGATCTATGTCCCCGTGTTTTTCTGAAAGTAGATTATCTTTTTCCTTATCCTGACATTTTTGATTTTCTATTGTCGAATGTAGAAGTTTTTCTTTTTTATTTATTTCGTCATGTTTGTCTGTGATTTCCTCACGTAAACTCTTTATCTCGGTCTGTAGTGTAAATTTATCGTTCGTATTGGACACCATTTTTTGTCTATACTCGTTGTACATTTCTCTACAAACGTCTTCCTTTTCCTTTAGTGCTTCTAACCCGATGAACTTAGTTAGTATCTGTCCCCTTGCTGTGGGTTTAGACTCTATAAGTTCTTCTAAATTATATCCGGTAGTTAGTATTGTGGAAAGGAAATCTTCTTGAGTCCCTATTGCCTTCTTAATAAATTCTTCGGTTTCTCTCCTTTGTTCACCTGTTAGGTTCTGTACCTCACCATTATCTAAAATCTTATTAAACTCTAAATTATTTTTTACGGTGTATTCGTTTGATCTGTTTAGTTTTCTACTAATAATTCTTTCGATTACGTAATCGTCCCCGTCAATTGTTACCGTTCCTTTTACTATTACTTTGTCTTGATCGGTAAATTTATTGAATATTTCCCCGTTAGTTTTTGTTTTGGTAGTAGTTCCGAAAAATAGAAACAGAAGTAAGTCAACCGTAGATGTTGATTTACCCCCGAAATTTCTCGGTGTTGATTCAACAACGGTTATCCCATCTAACTCTGTAAAATCAATTTTATTGTTTTCACCAAAGGATAGGAAGTTAGAGAATTCTACGTTCTTTACATACCAACGATTATATTTTACTCTGTTGGCATCTTTTGAAAAGATAACTTCATTAACCCTATTATCTAACTTATCGATGTATTCGTAATTTACTTTAATGTCATTCTCCTTAATAAAGTCCTTCATTAGACTCTTTTGGTAGATTGGATCTAAGATACTTTCACTAATCTCTAATGATTTTAATTTATTATTACTACCGTTACTTAGTGATTTAGTAATAACCCGTATGTGTCGTGTATTGTACTTTTCTTGGAAGTATGCTTTTACTCTTTTTAATTTTTCAGGTGTGAATGAGTCTGGTGTGTCACTCCACGTTACCTTTATTTGTGGTTTTAGGTATTCTTTTGATTCTTTGTTTGACATATTTACCGTTTTTTAAATCGTACGTTTCGACATCTTCCATTTTAAAAGACATCCATTCTTCTACTTCGTTTGTGTTTGAGGGTTTGAATTTAGTTCTATATAACTTATCACTATCCCGTATTGTTTTAGGTCTTATTACAATAAACTGAGTGAAATCAACATTAGACCTAACAAAAACGTTTTTTTTACTACTTGGGTTATCTCTTAACTTGTTATAAGAGACGTATTCGTCTTTCCAATACTTCTCTTTTCTTATTGGTATGTTAACCGTCCTGAAATCCTGCTCCGAAATTAATGAATAATTATCGTTCTGCCAAAAATTACCTGACCATTTTCCGTGTTCGACCTCAACACCTAACTTTTTATCCTTCACACCAACTAAATCAATTTTATTATGTTTTTCGTTGTGTTTAAGTTCTATTCCAAATTTCTCAGAGAAAAATACTATCGTTGCATTACGTACTAGTGTATCATTAAATTTTCCGGGTATAAACATCCATGGCTATTTGATTCTACTTTCTTCGAAAAATTCGATGAACGCATTTATCGCCCACACAACTCCCGCTGTGAAGATTCCATCAAAAAATATCCCGAAGTATCCGACGTCAAAATATTTGGTACATATACCACCTAATGTTATAGATAGGAAAAAACCTACCCATGTAGATGTACATAAGGGACAACCCAATAATTCACCAAAAAAGTTAGATTTAGTACCTATCCAAGTTCTAAACCCGTTAAATATAGACCCATATACTATTATAGTGGTCATTCCGTAGGCCATAAAAGACCAAAAAATTATTAATCCATTCATAAAAAAAATATAAGTATTTTTAATTTAATAATCAAGTAATCGATTATTCATCGTAAAGTGAGTTTAAATTTGAGTTTTTTAAATACTTTGCCGATGTTGATTTAGTTAAAGAATTAGTAATTTTATCTAATTCTTCTTTTAATTTTTTATTTTCACTGATAAGTTTAGTGATCTCCTCATTATTGTGTTCAGTATTTGATAAAGTATTTTTGAGGTCCCCTAATTCTTTATTTTTTTTAGATACTTCGTCTGTTAGGGTGGTAATAGTTTCAGTAAGTTTTGTGATCTCCTTATCGTCACTTATATATATCTTTTTTTCTACCTCAACTTCTTTAATAACTTCGATCTCTTTGATAACTTCGACTTCCTTAATGACCTCCACTTCCTTAATGGTTTCGACTTCTTTTATGGTCTCTTTATTAAGTGGTGACGGCACAAGTCCATACTTTAATATTGTAAACCCCTTAGAAAAGGTCTCTTTATAGAGTTTATCAACATCTTTTACATCATTTAGTTTACAATATTCTAAGAACTCCTTATCCAAGATTCACTAATTTTTCTTTTCCGTTATCAATATCTGTAATATCTTTAATTGTGAAGTGTAGGAAGGGCTCATCATTATGTATGTCTCT
>Ga0209555_10001345_pt1 | contig 18985 bp, 21 predicted proteins | sample SaaInl85LU_5_DNA_FD_184643 | JGI IMG/M metagenome (GOLD analysis project Ga0209555, IMG submission 184643) | Marine microbial communities from expanding oxygen minimum zones in the Saanich Inlet - ESP_85LU_5_DNA (SPAdes) (version 2) | ecosystem: Environmental > Aquatic > Marine > Intertidal... | reverse complement strand
GAGTAATTAAAACAGATGTTTCATCACCCGGTTTTAATGCTTGTATATCAGCAGGTTCTTTATCATATTTAACGTATATCAATTCTCTATAACCAATATCAATACTAATAAATTCAGAACTTACTCCGTAAATTTTACCTTCATGAATTTCGCCTACATTTAGTTTAGTAACTAATTGACCATATTTGCTGTCAAATTCTGTCAATAAGTCATAAAAATCCTGTGCGTAATCTTCTCTAGAAAAAACTTTATCTCCTCTTAGAGTTCTAATATGTGGATTGGGTTTTCTTGTTTTAGATGGGCAACTAGCTTCGTATGCGTCCCACATAAATTCACCATTTTCATCGTAATAGGATTCGGTGACATCCTGTAAGTCTTCTTGTGAATTTTCAACTTGATTGTTTACTTCTTCGATTTTAGTTTCCTCGACTTTAACTTCGCCAATTCTAACTCTTTTGTTTTTTTCGTTGTTCATTTATTTTTATATTAAAGGTGTAACATAATATATATCCAATTAATTATTAGAATACCACAGGTACGAAACCGACCATGGGTACTGGACCAACTGGTGTAGGTATACCTCCTAAATAGAGTAATTTAAATTCCAATAAATGTAAAGCATATGCTGCAGCAACTGCAGTAGAAACCGCAAGTGCAGGTGGCATTGGGGCAGGTAATACACTAAATGTTTTACCAGTATTCCAAGCCTTTCTTAAATTATTAGCTAATCTTTTTTTACTGCCATAATATAGTGGTATGTAGATACCTGTTAGTGGTGGAGGAATTAACGCAGGTAAAGCGGATGGAGTTGGTGCAAAAGGTTTTACTAAACATGCATACCAGTAAGCAATAGTAACGGCTGCCATTTCTTCATATGGATCTCCACCTGGCCAATTATAATTAATATTAGAGCTTGGTTCAATAGCTTCACAATCGTCGGCTACCTTTTTTGCATCTAATGCTTCTTTCATTTGAAACTTAAATAAAGTACCACCTAATTTTGGATCTATTTTTAAAAGTTCTTCACCTGGATCAGATGCTCTAGAAGCTTGTCTTATTTTATCTTCAGGTACTTTTCTCCAATGATTTTCCCATTCACCTTTTTCATATACCGTTTCTATCCAATTTGGAGTTTTTATCCATTTAGGTGCAGTAATAGCAGATCCATTTAAATAAGAAAAAGAACCTTGTCTTAAACCGGGATACCAACTAAAAGTAGCCACTACATTAGATGTTAATATTTTAGGTCTTTTACTTGGATTTTCGGGAGGAGCATGCTCAAAATCGTAGGCTACTTGAATTTTCCATTCGTTTAATGGACACTCTAGTGTAGGTCCATTACCCTCTATGCCAGCTATAAATAAATCACTCACATTATCCGCCAAAGATTGCCAATTATAACCAGCTGCAGTTATGTCAGCTCTAGTCGGTATACTAATATTAGGATAAGGCTTATCACTTATCGATAGAGTACTATCTTTATATTTTTTAGAACCTAAACATTCTGCCCATAGTTTGAATTCATCTTTATCGTTAGATGTTTTATATTGTTCTATTAATCTAGCAGCAAACAAATTCTCTAATTCACTTTGTGTCTCGTTGCCACTTAAACATGGAAATTCAAAAAATCTAAACTTATATAAATCCCAGTAAGAATCATCCTTCTTCTCATCTACAAATTTATCAAACTTCTTATCTAATTTCTTTTGTTCCTCAACCGGATCTGGTGGTTCGATAGGACCAGGACAAAAATCAGCATAATCCGGATGAGATTCTTTACCTTGTTCTATAACATTACCGTTCTCATCCTTTTGGTCCAATAAGGGTATATCACCTTCTTTTAATATTCTTTCAAAAACTAATCCATATCCTTGTTTTAAAATAAATTCGGCACCTGGATTATTAGTATGAACTGCGCCAAATGGAGTTTGTGCTAAACTTTTAGTAGCTTCTAAATATCTTTCAGCAACTCTCACACCAAAATCATATCTTCCACTTAATGGCGATAAATTTATAGCATTAATCATTGAGGTAGGATCAGTTATTAAATTTGCATTAACAGGATTTCCAGGTTTAACAGACTCTATCAATTCTTTAGACGGCGGAAAAATAGGAACTTGATCAGTTCCAACTTTTGGGAGCTCATAAGAAACCATAGCTCCACCTGGTTTAGTGAATGACTGACCTGCTATATCAGACGCTAATGCTGGTATGAATGTTGGCCAAAGTGCAGGCATGTTTATTTATTCTTTTGTTGATAGTTAATATGTGTTTGCGATAATTTTCCAACGGTTACGGGTGTAGGAGGCATAGGAGGACCAGAAGGTCCGACTCCGGTCGGGTGAATATGTGCGTTATAATCATCCAACCACATTTGTAACCAATCCTGTAGAGATTGACCTCTGACTGCAGGTTCTGTCTCATCTGCTCCTGGTTCACCTTCATTAGAAACAAATATATCACCACAGTCTAAGAACATTTTTGCATCTGTGCTTATCTTGATGAATCCCTCTTCGTCTATTTGTATCATCGGTCTTTCTTTAGCACCACTCCCTCGAGTAATAACTAAGCCATCTTCTGGAGAATGATAAATTCTTACATTTCGTTCAGCATCATATACCAAACTTATTACATCATGTGGCGCGTCAGAAGCTTCTAAAATATCTGTCTTAAGATCCGTGTTTTGATCAATTTGAAACCAATATTCTGGATGGTAAATATTACCATTATCAAATCTAACTGCAACAATATCACCAACTCTGGGCACAGCATGTGAACCTACTTGATCTCTATTCATTGGAGTTGCCCATGGAATAGCATCATCGGTTAGTTTATCAAATTTACCATAAACTTTAATCTTGCATCTACCGTTTAAGAGAGGATCTTCGTTTACAACTACTTCTCCCAACCAGTGTGAATCTCTGAGATTGTCTAGAAATAATTCATCCATTATGAGTGTGCGTTATCGTTAATATTATTATCTGGTGTACTATCTACACCTGGATCATATATTCTACTAGGACTTATAGGCTGATCAGTAGCCTGTTGAATAGGATCATAAACTCTATCATTTAATTTATTATCTGGGCTACTGTCTATACCAGGTTCATATATTTTTTCAGGAGTAATATTACCTTTAACTGGTTTTTTAGATTTTGTCTTGAATAATTGTCCTGCTAAATTAGCAATACCGTTAATACTTCCGGCTTCTAATGCAGAATTTATATCTCCTAAAGAACCCAAACCTGTGCCAGCTCCGTGAACATTATCTAATATAAGTGATTTTACTTTATCCATGCCCGCATTAGCAATTGTTGCTGCCGCACCTGTCAATCCCTCCGGGTAAACTCTACCTAATGGATTATTGCCTTGTCCCGGTAAACTATTTTTTAAGTTATTAAATCTATTTACTAGAGAACTTGCTAAACCATTCACTTTATCACTAATAGCATTCTGTGCGTTTGCTAATGGATTAAATGGTGTATTTGGATATAAACCGTCTTCTGGTTTTTTTGGCATAAGATCTACTTTTTCATCCTCTGTAATATTAGGTCCAAATTTAGAACCAGATATATGTGAATGTTGCCATGAAAATGAAATTTTAGGTTTTTTTAATTCCGGCATTTTAGACGCATCAGTAAACATATCAGCTATAGAATCTGTTATCCACTCACAGAAATCTAATTCAAACATCATATAAGGTTTTGATTCAGCATTATAATTCGTATGTAGTGCCCTTGGTTGTTGCTTTCCATTGGCGCCCTCAGACGTTTCAGATCCGCCTGCTCTAGGAATAAGTTTGATATCTGGCCCAGCTATATTATCTGGCATCGGTGTCTTGTATAAATTTAAATTCCTGGCTGCAGTATCCTGTTGGAATGTTCTAACTTCTGACATTACAATCCACACTCTAAAATATCTTAGATTTTTTGGTAAAATTTCAATATATCTTTGATAGTCATAAACAGCTTTTCTATATAACATCATAAGACTTATTGCAGTTAATTCTACATTTTCCTCTAAACACTCAATGTCTATTTTAGGATTTTCTGCACCACGCCATGGCTCTTGCATTTTACCATATGTTTGTGTAAACTCCAATCCAGATATTTTTTGCCAAAACCATGGCATATCTTTATTGATTTTCAATAAAACCTTTTTAAAATTATGCAAAGCTGCAGCATGTCCGGTTTTTTTATTTCCATCTACGAATTTTTTTAGATATTCTTCTGCTCTACCTGACAATAATGGAGAATGTTCCCTATCCACACTGTCAAACATAATAAAGAAACTAAGATAAGTTGGATCTTCACTGATCTTTCTTAAAATAGTGCCCTTTCTAAATTCATTAATGTGTTTATGATCTGACATATGTTATATATTCTATTTTCTTTACTAATACAAGACTTAATGTCTTATGATGGCGGATTAATTAAATTCTCAGTCCTAGTTGGCCACTCTCTTCGTAATAAAGTTACAGTTTGCTTAGTCTCTCCGTCTTCAGTTCTATATACAATATTCTCTATTAAATAATAACCTGACAAAAAAGTATCAAGTGCCTGTGAAGGACTTCTTTTACCCTCATCAGTAATACTTTCGGTATCTTCACCCAAACCAAACGGTTCATCGCTATCCATACCTAATTCTTGTTTATCTCCTTTAATTCTTTCATTTTGTTCTATTGCTTGTGAATCCATCAAATACATTAAAACAGGCACTTTTTGATACTTGTATAAAGAAGGGTTAAATGAATTTAGAGTAACTTCCAATTTCATTTTTTGAGTTTCCATTTCATTTTGTTTATTGTGTAATTGAGCAAAAGCTGCATTAGGATGAACATTACCTAAACCATCTTCACCTGCGTTCTGTCTACCAATATATTTGTATTTTATCTGAGAAGTGTGTCTATCATCGTTCCTATTACCTCTCAGTGGTTCTTCTAATTCCTTTAAATCATTTCCACCTAAAGGTTCGATTCTAAACTCTTGTTTTTTATCTTCACCATTGTCATCATAAATTGTAATTTCTCTAGCATAACCAGCGGTTGTACTAATAGCATTTGAATTATTTATTATTCTATGAGATTCTATAAAAGCATTATTACCCATAAACATTATATGATTTGTCAACAACAAAGGTACTTCTATATCATTACCGGTTCCACCTTCTTCAGCATTTTTTGCAGATTCAGCATCAGGTGTCATTGACTCGGCAGCAGATGCAAGTGATTCAGCAAACTCTTCAATAGGTGGATTAGGAGAATTAAATAATGCGTTAACATCCACATAATTCATATAATAATACGAATCTATCCAGAATTTTTGAAATGATTCTTCACCAACATAACTTTCCTTTACTATTGATTTTATAAAATCTAAATATGGAGTAAATGCCATAATTCTAGCTTGCCTATCATCGGCCGCATCTATATTGGTCGCTAATCCAACACCTAAATCTCTAGCTATTATTTCCATATGTTCTAAAGAATCTCCAGTTTCAAGACTAACACAATCTTCAGCATATATTCTAGGTACTTTACAAAATCCACTCATACTAAATGTAGCGGGCTCTATATTACCTTCTTTAGGTGCAGAAGATGAACTTATATCAAAATCCATATGAATAGATTTAAATGTTTCTTGATTTTTTGAATTAATCAATATAGTAAAATAGTCACCATCTCTCGGATAACTACCAACAGCAAATTTACCAGAGCCATCTCGTAGTGTTAATTTACATGTCGGTAGAACTTGAGTTAAATTAAGTTCAAAAAATTCTATATCTCCAGGGGAAAATTGATATCCATTAACTAGAACCATTGGCTTAAGAGTAGCTATAACGGTGGTCTGTTTGAATTCAGCGTCATCTCCCTCTTCTTCCGCAAGAGCATCTATTGTTATTTCCATAGGCCTAATACTAGGCTCTACTACCGCTAATATGTTGTTAGATAATTCCATATTTTATTATTTAGAACAAGGTGAATCTGAACTATCAGTTCCTCCTCCAGAAGTATTATTTCCTGTAGATACGGGTCCCGAACCATCAGGTATATTTCCACCTAATATATCGGCTTTATCTGATTTACCAGAACCGCTTCCATTCAATCCAGCGCCGCCTATCGATCCAGCGCCGCTTCCACTTGATTTTATATAATTACCACTATTTTTAATAAGAGCATCTTCATACAGTGAACTATTCGATCCACTAGAATCGTTATCACCATTAGTGGTTCCATTGTTGCTAGAATTACCGTTACCAGAATTACCGCTACCAGAATTACCGCTACCAGAATTACCGCTATTTAAATCGTCTGATGTGTTTATAACTAATACATCTTCATCATTTAAATCGATCGTATCTATAGAATTTGTAGAAAGTTCTCCTTCGCGGATATCAGATAATATAGAATTAACTACATCATCTGTTTGTACATGCATTCCTAATCTAACATTTGTACCATCAAATTGATAAGTCTTTTTGCCTAAAGGAATAACATTAGGTGGAAGTAAAGCCTCTTTATTATATTTTTTCTTAAGAGCTTCTAATCTTCTTTGATCAGTTTTACTTAAGCGTTTAGTATCTATGAATTGATTCTTAATAGGATTCTCCTCGAATGCCTTGGGCGATTCCAATTTATAATATGATATAGTGTCTATTGGTATCCAAAGAGTTTCTCCAGGACTAAGAGAGAACGGATCAGATATACCATTGAATTTTAAAATAATATCTAAACCATCGGTAGTACCATAATGTTCTACCGCAACTCTATCCGGTCTGACAACATCATCATCTTTAACAATGTGTTTAGCGATCATGTATGACTCACTAGGACTCAAACTTTTAAACATCATAGTGGGTTGTGCTAAGAATAGTTTATTCTTAGCACCGTTGAGTTTTTTAGATTTGAATACTTTAAATTCCATGTATTAGTATTATTTTATCCAGCAGACATATCAGAAAGTCTACTCATGTACGCTTTATTTGAGATATTTGTACCTTTTTTGCCATATGCATCTACATTAACCATTGCATCTATATCTATGTTTTCTCCATCATTCCATTCAGGTTGTAAATACATTCTACCTCTACCTGCATTAAACATAGATTCTATTTCTGTTTTATCTCTAGGTCTACCAGGTTTAAGTGTTATATCAACTTTCATTTTAGTAGGAAAACCTTCAAAACCTAGAGGACCCTCAAAACTAAATTCAGAATCTTGTAATGCTAAGTTTCCACATACCATTATCGGGTTCATTGGATTTCCTATTGTTAAATGCCACTGACCCGTTGGATCACCTGTTAAAAATGCTTTAATAACATCACCCCCAGAAGGACCACCTAACATTTTCATTAAACCACCTCCGACAATATTTTCCAATATACTAGAATCACCTAAAATTTTATTAATTCCTTTTCCCTCTTTAACATTTTTTGCAGTTTTCTTAAGTTGATCCATGAAATTACCTCCCATACCTGCTAGCGTATCAGCTATAGAACCTAAATAACCAGCATAATCACCCTTTTCTAAAAGACTTGTATCGCCAAATGGTTTTCCAGTTTTACCACTACCGCTAAATCTGGTAGCTCCTCCCCAGAATGGTGCATTGTTATATGTAAGCGCTAATACATTTGCAAGTGTATCCATAAATGCTACCTTTGGACTAGTTCCAGGAAATGCTTTTAAATCATAATGAAATGACAATTTAAATTCTTGATCAAAGGTTAAGCCTTTATCTCTTGTTAAAACTTGATCAATAATATTAAGAGGTCCAAAAACCTTATTAGGGTATGTTTCTTTAGTGTGATCCACATTACCCACTAATCTTAGTTTTTTAGCTTGGGCCGCAGTAAAACCATTTAAACCAGATTCAATAGCTGAACCATATTTACTATTATCTAGTGCTTCACCTACTGTACCTCTATCAGTTTGTCTAGACTGTGCGTCTTGTATTTCTGATTTAGCTTCAGTCCATTTAAAACCAGCTTTAAATTTAAGTATTTCTTTTAAATCATTGCCTAATGCAGGTGATAACCATGTAACTGCTCGAGCCAAATCAGGAGCGGATGCATCAATAGGTTCGGGCTTAGTACCCATCATTTTTGGACTTAATAAATCATCACCGACTGGATATGCAAACCTTCTAAGAGTAATTAAGTAATCATTAGATATTTGACCATAGTGTTCCATTTGAATAAAATCACTATAGCTATATGAGAAAGATTCACCGCCAGTACTACTAGCATATTCAACTATATTTCTAGCAGTTGGATTAAGTATCATATTAGCACCTAGTGCATTCATAACCGGTTTATTGTAAGACTCACCGTTTACATTGCTCTTACTATCTCCTGCAACTACGCCTACTCTATTAGAATATCTATGTAATGTCCAATTATTAAATAAACTTCGAGGTGCTTTACCTAAGGTAACTGTTTCGCCTTTGTCTTCATATGTGTCTCCTTTTTCACCGCTCACTACGGTTCTTATAGGATATGCTCTGGAATCTACACCGTTAGTTGGGTATAGAGAAGCTTCACCAAAATTAGCGGTTGTATTATTTAAGTCTAATGTAGTTTTACCCGTTCCGGCCGTATCAACTGCCTCTTTCGGAGGATTATCTTTAGCATTGGATTTTGGTGTTCTAGTTGTAACTTCTCTTCCAGTCCTTGTGTCCTCATAAAAATAATGCGAAACATCAACACCTGAAGTTTTGTCAGCAATGTTAAGTACCTTTTTGAAAATAAAATGTGCGTCGTCTGCTATTTCTGACATATACGTGAATATTCTTTTTTATATATATCTACCTAATATGGTAGGATATTATATTAAACCCATTCTGCGTTGTCCATTTCGTCAGTTTCTGGCCTATATAATAATTCATCTACCCATTTAGAGTTCTTAGGATATTTATTTCCTAAGAATTTCTGTAAGGATTTTATATATTCACCCCTTGTGTGCCAATAGAATTCTCCATTTCTATATACTGATCTATTTACCAATTCATAAAGCTCTTTCAGTTTCATTTCAATATGAAATGTTTGAATTTTATTAAAAAGGGATTCTTGTTCAGCGCGAGTCCTTGTACAAAAAACAGAATCAACTACAATTAAATACTGCTTCCACTTATCACCATTAAATATATTATTTTCAATATCTTCAACAGTAGGATATAGTGCTCTTTTCAGATTTATCTTGGTGTCCTTTCCCTCAAAGTTTTTTATAAATCTTCCACCAAATAAGTTTTTCTTTAAAAAATAAACAGGATCGTAGAATTTTTTGATCCTAATTTGATACTGTGGATTGACGTCATCGAATTTGACATCATATATAGTAGCTCTAACAGGTATTAATAAGTTAGGTTGTTGCGTTGTTGAAATCAACGCATGTATCTGATCACCCTTTGCAAATAATTTATGTTTAATCATTATCTATAAACCTAACATTATCGAATTTGCTAAGAACACCTGTTTTTGGAAAATCACACCTATTGACAACCAATAGATCTAATTCACATTCTTCATCGACCATAGTATTTATAAATTCTCTAAATCCGTTAACAGTATCTGCACTTAAGGATTTAAACATATAAAGAATCTTAGCATCACTATCTTCGCCCAGATCTCTTAGAGTTTTTTGAATTGTTTTCCTAATATAAATAGAAATAATTATGTCAGAGGGCTCGGTGTTATTAGGATCACTTTTAATTAATCTATTAAAAATGTCATAATAAGATACAGACAGATTGTAATCACCTGCTTTAGATAATTTATCAAACTCTGTTCTAGTTTTACACCAAACGCCTTCGACTTTTAAATTCATTCTTCCAACATAGATCCTAATCTTTCAATTTCTTTTTGTAAAATTTGGATTTTATTTTTTATTTCCTTTTCGGAACCTTTGTATTTTCTGCCCCATCCGGCAAATATTTGAAGATAATCAGGATCTAATTCTGTTCCAGTGTCAATACCTAAATCAAATATTAAATCTTTAATAAATTTAATTTGATTAGATCTTTTCATAGGCCCTTCGAATTCATAAACCTGTCTAGCTTCAAATTGTTCTCCACCACCATTGACGTTATCGTCTAATAGTGTTTTAATGACGCCATTATCTGCTGGCTCGATTCCAATACTCAACATAATCTATTGTCTTGTTAACAATGATTCTTTAGCACGTTTCATTAATTGTCGTGCTTCTTTTTTATCTTCGCGGCGTGTTTCTTTGACATTAGCAAAACTAATCGCAGCAGCCTCTTCTAACCAACCTATTTCCTCAGAGTTATATCCTATTTCGTACCAAGTTTCTTTCATAGACTCCAATTTAGTCATGAATGTTTCTTCCCATTCTTCTTGTAATTGTTTAAGTCTAATTTCTTGAATCTTAAAACCAGTCTTAATATTTTCTGCCCTAAAGTTCGCACGAATAGGATCTAAAAAACTCTTCTTACTAAGATATCTTAATACACCTTGTTGTTTCAGTCTACGTCTACGCTCTCTACGCGTTGGAATTTCCTGATTCTGTTGAGCTTGAGCTTCCACTTGTTCTGTTGATTGTGCTTGTTCTGCCATTATAATAATTATTAATAAATGTTTCTATTTGTTCTTTTAGTTCGTCTCTTAAATTATCTATCTGATTTTCTACGAGCGCTGCAATTTGTGAGTTTAGATCCTTTTTAGTAATATCCATTTGATCTTTAAGTAAAGAATAGACCTCTTTAGACGGTAGATTTACTTTAATAGGTAAATCTGCCTTGTTCTTAGCGCTCATCTTCTTGAGCATTTCCATCATTACATTAATTTCTTGTACGGGTTCTACATCTCTTCGAGGTCTAACAGGTGTTGCATCAGTAGGTTCTACATCTCTTCGAGGTCTAACAGGCGTTGCATCAGTAGGATCGATATATGTTGTAATTCCTCCAAAATCTTTCGCAATCATGATAGCCTGATCTTCACTTGAAGCAGGTAATAAATATTCGCCGGCTAGTTTAGAATTACATTTAGTACCATCTGTAAATGTAATCCAAGATGGATCGTTTTGTGTTTCTGCAGCCTCTACAATTTGGCCAATTCTTTCTGATTTAATCCAAACATAAAATTGCTTGTTGTTAGTATTTGATTGTGTTGACATAAATTTATTTTTTAATATCTGTATCCATTTCATTTTTTACAAATATTAGTTTGCTATTGTTATATGCAAAATCTACAAAAGGTTTAATAAAGTCATTCGACTCTATCGATCCAATGGTTGCATCAGACTTTTGTAAGCGTCTTAACCAATATTTTCCAAAATCAGTTTCTCCTAATTCTTCTAATTGTTGTTTAAGTGTATGCGGTTCAGGTAAAAATAATTTGTTAAATCCCATGTTTTTTTATTTTAAATTGTCTTTCTTTACATTTGTTGATTTAGATCTTCTAGGCTGAGTAGTCGTCCTAGTATTTGTTCTAACGGGTCTAATATTATTAGGTGTATTATTGATCGGTGATGTGGAAGTTCTCATAGGTGGTCTTACATCAGAATTTCTTATAGGTGTTCTAACCGGTCTAATATCGTTTTGTATTGAACGTGTTCTAGTTGGCTGGACTCTAATCGGCGTTGAGTTGTTCCTTATTGATCTAGGTGTTACATTAGTTCTGGTTCTAGTTGGAGTCGTTCTATTAACTCTTCTAACTGGAGTTGTTGATTCCCATCTTCCAGAACTATTAGTTGCTCTACGACCTCTATATACATTTCTACCTCTATACCAATTATAGTTTCCATAGTAAACATTACCCATCCAATTATTATATCCCCATCTATCATATCCAAATGGAGACCATCTATGTGGAGTGTACCCCCAATAATTATAACCAAATCTAGGGTTCCACGTTTGGTTATTCCAGTAGCTGTAACCACCCCAACTCCAATTAAACATAGAAGCTCTCACAAAACCATCGCTAGGTCTGCACCAATATGGGCTGTATGTAAAATCCGACCAATCGTTTAAATCATGAAATCCATGAATTCTACAATGAACCCAATTTCCACCAAATGAAAGTCCTAAATCTTGGGGATCTAAATTTTTAAATATGTCAAAGTTGCTTGTGAATGTTTTTACTTCAATCGGACTAGATACATTCAATGACTGTCTTTGTGCAGCGTAATTTAATGTAGCAATTCTAAAATCCAAAGAAGCACAACTACTCATAAGTAAAGCTAATGTACCCACAGCTAAAACCTTTAGTAATATAGTTATTTTATCAGAAGTATTAAATCTATTTAAAAATCTTTTCATAATATTGTATTTTATTTTATAGTTTTGACTCTTTCCATAAAACTTGGAGGGAAAAACCCTGGTTTATTTATCAGACTTCTAAAGCAAGCATCCAAGACATATGTCACTGCCCAATCATCTTTACTTCTAACTGATCTACCAACACCTTGCATAACACTGATCCCTGTTTTCCAATCATACCATTCATTTGATGTTTTCATTTTAGCTTTAATCAATGGATCACCTAATGAAGGATATGGTACCTTAAAGAATATTTGGAATCGACTTATATCGTCTTTTAAATCTAAACCTTCTAAGAGAGACGGACCCATTAATACTGCGCCATCTTTCTTTTTAAAAAGTTCTAACATATCCGTTTTTTCTTTACTGTTTTCATAATCCATCAATCTAAATGTATGTTTACTATTTTGCTTAATATAATTAGTGAATGCATATGAACCTGTGTGAATGACTCCTCGTTGTCCTTTGTGTTTATCTATAATTTGATCTAATATTTCTACTACCTTTGGTAAACTCGCATCTCGTTCTCTAAACGAAAGCTTATGACGATTAACAAATACCACTGGTGATTTATCATAATTAAATGCATTATCCATTCTAATAAATTTAGCATTCTTAATTCCCATTATTTTAACAAATGCTTTAGGATCGCCTATAGTGGCACTCATAAAAACTTTAAATCCAGCTTTTTCATGCAAATATTTGTTAATCATGAGACTTTCTTCAACGCACATAAATTTAGCTTCATGTTCATTTTGATCTAATACCATCTTATCAACTCCAACCTCTTTGATTAAACTAAGATAATCTTCTACTTTACAGTGAACGTCTTTAAGTCTGTCAAAGTGACTGAATGCTGTTTGCCAAATTTTAGGTACGCCTGAAATGCCAAATCTCTTTTTAGCCATTTTATTGGCCACCTGTCTAACCTTACCAAAGCCATGAAGAATTCTTTCAAATTCACTCATTGCACTGAATACATCATGTTTATCACCACTCATCATATGATTGATTAATGATTGTATTTTATTTTTAGTATAACTAGCCTCTTGAAATCCATTTTTACTAGCAAATCTATTTAAAGTTACCATTTTATCAACCAACGACTGTTCTATTCTTGGGCTAAAATGACTTTGCACAATGTCGTCTATTCGGTGTGCCTCGTCAAAGAAGACGAAATCTCTTTTTTCAAAAGGAATAGTACGCTCTTCTTGTTGCATTTTGGCTTCAACATAGTTTCGCTGAATCAACCAAAATGAATAATTAAGAAGTGAAATGGGTTGATCAATTGCCCTTCTTCTGTTTTGAAGATATTCACATGAATTATAACAACTTAACTTCTCAGCTTGTTCATAACCCATACCCTTAAGTTTACAATCACCTAGTGAAAATGGTAAACCGTTGACAGAACATTCATAATTATCGACACCTTTAATTGACGGCCATCTCAAACCATACCCATAAAAGTCAGTCTCATATTGATCCTGAAGACTCAGGTCACTAGTAACCATATAACCTCTATTACCTAACTCTTTTAGGATATGAGCAGACCACATCGCAATCAGTGACTTACCAGCACCAGTTGGTGCATCTATAACTAATGTGGACTCAGGATCATTGAGATATGTTTCACATATTTTAGTGATAATCTCTCTTTGACCCTTTCTAAATTTAAAATCCTTTCCGAATGTATTCTTTTCTAATGCGCTATCGATAATTTGATCTAATCCGCGTTCCAACATATAACTTGTTTTGTGATGATTCCTGCCCTTTCTAATAATTCAACGCCACTCATATCTCTATAATCTTCTGAATAATATACTTGTTTAATACCTGCTTGAATAATTAATTTAGCACAATCAAAACACGGCGCTGTAGTAGTATATAGGTCTGCATCGATAGATGTCATCGTAGATTTTGCTAATTTTGTAATAGCATTCGATTCTGCATGTAGAACCTCTCGTTTTGTAGTTTGAGTCTCTTTAGTACAGCATCCATTATCGCATACGTATCCATGTTCTTCTACTAAATGTAGAGCATGATCAGGGTTCTCATAATTTTGAGTTTCAACTAAAGTTTCTTCACACTCATTATTAAATCCATGTGGGGTGCCATTATAACCAAATGAAACAATTTGTTCATCTTTAACAATAATACAACCGACGCGGCGGCGCTGAGCATAACTAAGTTTAGCAGTTTGATATGCTATTTGCATGTAAATAATTTCTACTGGTATTCTAGGCATATTTAAGGTCTATTAAATAAAAAAGGTCCATGTATTATACATGAACCTTTTAAAAAGTTTAATTCAATGATACTTAAACTATCTACTTTCCGTCTATTGACATGTATTCAGAATCTCTGATCTCTAAGTTGTTATCACCAACAGCGGAATCATAATCACCATAAATAACATCACTGCTATTTGCAATTGGAGAATTCATCATTCCAGTCTTATCAATCTTTTTATAAAGTCTGCTACCATCAACATCATCCATAAATCCAACGTTAATTACTAATTCATAACCAATAAATAGTTCACTAGAACCTTCGCGGTTTAATTTATTAACTTCGTCAATATGAAATCCTTCAGCAAAGTTAGCTGTTACAAATACTACGCTATCTAGAGTCTTTGCTCCCTTTTCAACAGCATCTAAGATAATCTTTTCAGCATCCTTTTGGAACTTAGCCCATTCTTTATTAATCTCTTCTAGAGTTGCTTCAGCATCTCCTTCATATTTTACTCCTTCTATTTCTTTTTTAAAGGCTTGCATCACCCTTCCTACTAAACCTTTAGCTGAGTATATTCCTGTCATTCTGTAAACTTTTTCGTTTACGAATGCTTCAAATGTTTTAATGTTTTTCATTTTATATGTATTTTTATTCGATTCATTGATATCGGCTCCGTCCCAATCCCATTTAAAACCCTTGCCGTCTGCACCATTACCTAAATAACCATACATACCTCTTGAGAATCCATCAAAGAATATAGCAGCGCTATATTCCCCTCCATCTTCTACAACATATTCTCTTGCAGCATCTTCATCCATTGCCTGTACATAAACACTGCCTTCTTCATGTGAAAATAAGATTCCTTTTTTAAATGTTAGAGAGTCTCCAGTATACCATTCTTCACCATCAGACTCTTCATCATTCATTGGTTCGTCGAACATGTCGAATTGAGGTAGTTGTGAGATTCCATATTCTAGAGCCTCTTTTTCTGTTTTAAAGAAATGACACTGTGCATAGTCCGGTCCATTTTCTGTTACGTAAAATATTTTAGCCATTTTAGTTTTACTTTTTAGTTTATTTAAAATTATTAGAATCTGGATCTGTAAAAAAGCCTATTAATTTAGCTTCAATTTCTTCCCATGATTGTTCTGTAGATATACCCCAATACCATTCTGAACGGTTTTGACGCTCCACGTCTGCTTTACTTTTTAATTTATTACCATCCATCATTCTAAACCCAGGTAATTCATCTTTATTTGTACGTGGTGTTTTTATATTTATTTCACATGTGAAACCACTCTTTACACCAAAGTTTACTATAGATAATTTATCTTTTTTACCATCATATGCAAGCTTTACGAATGCAGTACCACATAATTGTCTAGAAGATCTTCCTGGGTATTCACCAATAATAACATCAAATTCCTTTCCTAAACCAGAATCTCCCATGTCAGAAGTATCTACACCCTTTAGCATTTTTACAAGATCTTCGTATGATTCAGGTCCTGGTCCTAATTCACGAATCCATGCTCTTGAAATTAGAAGTTCAGGTTTAAAGTTACCAACCTTTAGTTTTAGTATATCATCTACTGATTTTGCTTTCATGATTTTAGAAGCGTTCTTCCATAACCATCTATAAGTATCACCATACCAAATTCTATCAGCTGAATCTTTCCATGCAGCTATCTTTTTAGATTGCCTAGTGGTAAGTTTATTATCACCGGCAGCCTCAAGTATAAACTTTTCAAATAATTGTACTCTTCTCATAATAATTTATTTACATTTGTTATCAAGTGTAATTAATCGTTTACTTTAATATTATTTGGCAGACCAAGATTCTTTGAGTTCGTCGATCTTTTTGTTGTACGATTCTTTCATAGCGTTTAAACAAGACTCATATATCTCAACAGTAAGTTCATCATCTTTAAGTTCAGCGTGTGCTTGTTCTAATGTAGATGCAGTCAACGAAGCAACTAATGCAGCGTTTTCTTTAAGGTAACCTTCTAATGTATGATCTGGATAATCATCTTTGTCATAATCACACGCTTCTTTAATAGCGTATTCATAACATTTTTTTAATTGTTCAGAACATGATTCTAATGCTTCCTCTTCTGTGTCTTCAACTTCTTCTGCGTCTTCAACTTCTTCTGCGTCTTCAACTTCTTCTGCGTCTTCAACTTCTTCTGCGTCTTCAACTTCTTCTGCGTCTTCAACTTCTTCAGATTCACAAACACATGGATCTTCACCGCATGCATCACATGATTCTGTGATTTCTTCAGAGCTATCTAAATTTTTATTAGCAGCATATTCCTCAAATGATAATATTTTTTTGTTCATATTATTATATTATTTTTATTTATATATCTTTGTTATTATTCTCTTTTAGAATAGCATCTGCGAATGAATAACGATTATAACTATCAAGTGCTTTATCTTGACCAATATATGGTTTAAATGTCGTATAAGTTTTCATGTCTCTAAGATGGTGATTAATCCATACATCAACTGGCCCAATTACAGGTAAATTATCTAATAATTTTTGTGCACCTGATTGACTTATTATATAACCCGACATCCAATATACACCATTATAAACTCTATCTAAATCTCTTGAATAAGGTTCTGATTCAAATCCCCAATCACATGGTTGTCCACTTAAATATACTAAATCCCAGTCATGTGGTAATTGTTCTTCAAACATAGATTCTAATAACCACATTGCTGCAGCCCCAAAGGTAATATCGTCTTCCATTATAAGAGCAGCTTTATGGCCGTTCTTTACAATATCTTTTAGAATATCAATATGTCCCATAGCTATATTGCTTTCAGCTTGAGATGAGGTTATGATAAAGTTTTGCATCTGTTCAACTGACATGATGCCAATTACGTCATCCTCGTTTTTGCCAAATTTTTGATCCGGATCGGGGTTGGTTAACCAGCAATAATGATATGTAAAATCAGGTGTATGAATCAAGGGATCTATGTGGTTTTCCCCATAAAACCCATTCCACCAAGTGACAGTATCTAATAATGTTTTTCCTGATTTTATTTTTTGTTCTGATAATCTATCGGATGTTATAACTTTCCTTTCTGTAAATTCAGGGACATGCAACACATACGTTGCATCCATGTGTTTATAAAAATCTAATTCATGATTTTGCCATTCATGATTACTCCTATTATTTAATTTATTTATAAACCATTCAGTCCAATTTTCTGCCCTTTCAATAAAAATATTAATAGACTCTGATCCTTTTCTTTTCATATTTAACCCTTACGTGATGATTCTTTCTTTTTAGCAGTTTTTAATTTAGATTTTAAGGCTATTTGCTGCTTTTGAACTGACGCTTTCATACCATCTACCGAAGTTTGTTGCATTTGAGCTTTTAGTAAAGCAGCTTGTAATTTTTCAGTAGGTTCTTTTTTGTCGTCTTTTGCCATCTTATTTATCTGCCCTATAATATCTTTAGTTTTATCAGATAATTTCTTTTGTTTTTTAGTTAAATCTTTTATTTTTTGTTTATCTGTTTTCGGCTTACTTTTTTTCTTTTCTAGAATTGATTCATCTATTTCTTTTGATTTTTGTAGTGCCCAATCGACACCTTCATCTCCACCCCAAATTAACCAAGAAACATAACCTTTATCTTTCCACGGAGTATCTTTAAATTCAGAAGATATTGTAGAGTTTTTGCGATGTCTATTAAACGATGCCATTCGCTTGACAGTATCCGGTGATAGATTTTCGCCTTTCGCTAATTGATGTGCTCTAGCCCAACCTACTGCAGTGCCAGCATCGACCTCTTCTCTTCCGTATTTTTCTTTCCAATCAATTGCTAATTGTGCATTTTTTTTGGCTGCAGAAGGATAATCATTATAACTATCTTGTTCATTAACGAAGTCCTCGAATAATTTAATATATTTCATATTATCGTGCGTATCTAACCATAGTATCTTTATACTTATAGTCTTTATTTTTTACAAAATCAAATCCTTTATAAAATTTCTTTAATCTAGAAACTGAAGTAGCACCGAAATCTGTACTAGGTGTAAGCCTAATATCTTTACCTTCTTTGTCGGCAAATGCTATGATTCTTTTCATGGCCTTGGTACCTACCCCGGCTCCTCTTAAATTTTTAGGTACTTCAATTTTACCTAATTCTAAATGATCACCGTTATCCCATAGATCAAGAATTATACCTAACTCTTTTTCTAAATCTTGCATAACATATCCTTCTTTTATAAAATCTTCAAATATTTTAATACTTCTCATGATTAAAACTTAGGTATTCCACCTATTTTTTTAGCTCTTCTTCTCCAAAGATCCAATACATCTTCTCTTTCGGTGCCATTAATAACTCCACCTTGTTCTTGTGTATCTAAATAACGGTTAACAGCATCTGACATTGATTCTTTTCGTTTCTTAGCTTCATATCTAAGTCCTTGTAAATTAGCATCTACCTCTTTAGGTAACATTAAATATT
>Ga0209555_10001333_pt1 | contig 19052 bp, 10 predicted proteins | sample SaaInl85LU_5_DNA_FD_184643 | JGI IMG/M metagenome (GOLD analysis project Ga0209555, IMG submission 184643) | Marine microbial communities from expanding oxygen minimum zones in the Saanich Inlet - ESP_85LU_5_DNA (SPAdes) (version 2) | ecosystem: Environmental > Aquatic > Marine > Intertidal... | reverse complement strand
TTTTATTGACCCACTTAGAAATTTCTGTAATTTCTTTATCCGTTAAGCCAGAATAGGCTTTGGCAACTGTTACTAAGTGATCTTGGTTTTTTACAGCAAATGTATAATCTGTGTATTTAGAACTTCGTCTTCCACTTCCTTTTTGCGCATAAATCATAACCACATCAATGGTTAATGGATCTACTTTCCATTTCCACCAATCGCCTTTTTTTCTTCCTACATGATAGATTGATGTTTTTCTTTTTAACATCAAACCTTCTGAATTAAAACTTCTTGCATCATTTCTTAAGGCATCTAATTCGTTCCAATTTTTAAAATCAATCATTTCTGATAACTTTAAAATATCAGTCGTATTTTCCTTAAATAATTGCTCTAATTTCACTCGTCTATTTTCCATAGATTGTGCTCGAAAATCTTCATCATTTAACTCTAAAATATCGTAAACATAGAAACCTACTGGTACTTCTTCTAATAATTTTTTAGTTACGTTTTTACGATTTAAGCGTTTTTGTAAATCGTTAAAAAGCAATACTGCACTGTCTTTAACGGCTAAAATTTCTCCATCAATTACAAAATCATTGTGAAATTTAGAAATGGCTGCAACCAATTCTGGAAATTGTTGTGTCACCAATTCTTCTCCTCTAGACCAAATAAAAACCTCTTCTTTTCTTTTAATAATTTGCCCACGAATTCCATCCCACTTATACTCTACTTGCCAATCGTTTTCATTACCTAAATCTGTTAAGTCTTTTTCTAAAGCATACGCCAAACAAAAAGGATAAGGTTTTGATTTATCATAATTAATATGTTCGCCATTTAGTAAATCATCAAAAGTGATAGAATTTGGCGTCCAATTACCAATAATACTATGCATTATCTGATTGGGATCTATACCAGATAATTTTGCCAACGCATTTACTAAGGTTTTTTTAGAAACACCGATTCTAAAACTTCCTCCAATTAATTTATTAAAAATTAAGCGTTCTTGTGCTTCTAAGCCATTCCAAGCCTGTAAAACATATACTTTTTTTTCTTCGTCTGTTTTTTGTTTTAGGTTGATAAGTTCATCAACCCAAATATGTAAAGGTTTTTCTATAGTATTTTTAGGATTTGGCAGTAGCAAAGCAAAGGTTTCTCCTAAATCTCCAACAGCACTATAACTCTCTAAAAACAACCATTCAGGTAGTTTTGTAAGCTCTATACACCATTCTTTCATCAAGTTAGATTTTACAGGTCTAGAAGGTCTTTTTCCTGTAAACAAAGCAATTAACCACAGCTTATCTTTATCTGGTGCGGTGTTAAAATAATGAACCAATGCCTCTATTTTTGCATTGGTTTTATTAGTGATTTCAATAGCACTTATTAAGTTAGAAAAATCTTTCATAGCTTATAAAGTTGCCGATTTTTGAGGTTCTTTATTTGCAATTTCTTCGTCACCAAATTCGGTTTTTAACTCATGAGCTTCTATACCAATTTCATTCAAATATTTAGAAAAAACAGCTTGCGAGCCGTGAGTTACATAAACTTTTTCTGCTTCTGTTGCTTTTACTGCTTGTAGCAAACCCTCCCAATCTGCATGATCACTTACTGCAAAACCAGCATCAACCCCTTTCCAACGTCTGTTACCACGAATGTGCATCCAACCAGAACAAATAGCTGTTGCTGCGTTTGGTATTTTTTTAATCAATTTAGAACCTAACAAAGCAGGTGGTAAAATGACAATTTTACGCTGTACATTCTCTTTTTTAAAATCTGATGTAATCAAAGTAGATTTTGGTATATCGATTCCACTATTTGATATAGCTGTATTTAAGTTGTGTATGGCACTGTGCACAAAAACGTCATCTACATGCTCTATCAACTTTAAAATACGTTGCGCTTTCCCTAAACTGTAACCTAAAAAAACACTTGTTCTATTGTTTTGTTGATTTTGAAGTACCCAATTTTGTAATTCTTGTTGTAATTCTTGTTCGGTTTTCCATTTGTAAATGGGCAAACCAAAAGTACTTTCTGTAATAAATTCGTGACATTTTACAGGCTCAAAAGGTGTTGAAATAAAATCGGGTTGCGTTTTATAATCTCCAGAAAAAACTACTACAAAACCTTTGTATTCTAATTTAATTTGAGCAGAACCAATTACATGACCTGCAGGAAAAAAACTTACTTGAACTCCATTGATATTTTTTGGCTCATTATATCCTAAACTTTCTATAGAAATATCTTTCCCTAATCTATGTTTTAAAATTGCTTTAGAATCGTTTTGACATAAATAATGTTGGTTTCCCCAACGTGCATGATCTGCATGACCATGAGAAATAACTGCATATTTTACAGGATACCAAGGATCTAAATAGAATTTTCCTGGTATACAATAAATGCCTTTTTTAGTAAATTTTACGAGTTTCAAAAAAGTTTAAATTTCTAATAATTTTTGTCTTTATAAAAATAAGGCAATATCTTTAAAAAATAGACTCCTCATTTAAAATTTGTTGTTAAATTGATTTAAGGGTATAAAAAAAGCTTCAAATTCTAATAAGAAAATGAAGCTTTTTGTTGGCCTACAAGGACTCGAACCTTGAATGTCGGTACCAAAAACCGGTGTGTTGCCAATTACACCATAGGCCAATGCTTTTAAGCGAGTGCAAATTTAAGGCATTCTTTTAAAATTAAGCAAAATAATATAATTCTGGGGGTGCTCATAGGGGTGCCAGAAAAGAATTATTTATGAAGTTAACTATTTTAAGGAAAAAGAACTCTGTCATTATTCAGTATCGTATTAACGGAAAACAATTTAGAATATATACAGGAGTTCAATGCAAAACAAACGAATGGAATAAGAAATCTAAATCCGTTTTAAAAAGTTCAGATGATGCAACTTCTTCTAACCAATTAATAAAAGCATATAGAAATGAAATAGAAACCTATTTAAACGACTTGAAAAGAAGTGGTAAATCTTATGACCATAAATTGATGAAAAAATTCATAAAAAAGAAATTTTCAACTAAAAATGAAGAACCTAAGAAAAAAGATCTCTTTTATGCATTTGATTTATTTATAAAATCTAAAAGTAAAATTTATGCAGCGGTAACAATTAACTCATACAAGAATTCATTATCACATTTAAAAAAGTATTCTAATAATACTGAGGTATTACCATTTAATAAGTTAAACAAAGTTTGGTTTGAAAATTATCTTCATTACTTAAAAACTATTCTCAAACATTCTACAGGCACAAGAAGTAATCAAATAAAAAATATTAAATCTGTATTGAATTATGCACATGAATTAGAGCTTCATGATTTCACGAAATATCAATCAATTAAAAAAGAAAAAGCTAATCCTACAAATATTTACTTATCTGAAAGTGAAATTGCCCAATTAATTAATACAACTTTTTCAAAAACAAATGAAGAACAAATCATAGATTCATTTATTTTTATTTGTTTGACAGGTATTCGTTTTTCAGATTATTCTAAATTATCTAAAAAAAACTTTACACAAATTGATGGTCATTGGTTTATTAATTTTCAACAAGCTAAAACAAAGAAAGAAGTTTCAGTTCCGATTGTCTATAAAAAAGCTTGCGATTTGTTATTGAAATATGAATTCGAATTGCCAAAATATACTAATGCCTATTTCAATAGAAGACTAAAAGAAGTTTTTACTTTGTATAAATTGTTCTCTGAAAAAGTAATAGTACACAAAGAAAATATGAATGATATTTTTATTAAAAGAGATTTAATCACGGTTCATACAGGTAGAAGAACATTCGCGACCAACCTCTTCTTAAAAAACACTCCTATAAATTTGATCATGGCTGCTACCGGGCATGAAACCGAAAAAGCATTTAGAACATACATAAAAGCTAGCGAAATTGAAAAGTCTAAAGGACTTATAAACTTTGCTGACTATTAATAATTAAATTTAACTGACCATCTTTACCAGTAGTTTACCACTGGAACACCACTTTTAAACCTCTCAAAACTGCTACCAATGTTGAGGTTTACCACGATTACCAGGTTTACCACCCCTATAGATAAAAGGATAAAAAATAGAAAGAATTGCTTCTTTCTATTTTCTTTTTTAACTCTCTAAAAATGAAATAACTTCACTCATCATTGACTCCCATGAAAACCAGGCTAGCCAATTGAAGTACTGTGTTTCATCTTGTGAACTTGGTTTATTATCTAGTTTTCCACAACTAGATTCAAATTCATCAAGGATTTGCAATATTGATAAATGGTACTTTTTTGCAAAAGCTACAGTATCCTTGTAATAAATCATACCAGGTACTGAACCTGTATTTGCAGCGTAATAATCTTGAGGATATTTAATAAGTTGTTGCCATTCTACACCTCCTTGTTTTAAAATTTTCTTGTGGAATTCTGGAAATGAACTGTGATTCTCTAAAAACTCTTTTTTACTAAATTTAGACATAATTTTAGGTTTATATCTAAGGGCTTAAACAGTTTTTTTAGTTCTTAAATAATTTTTCTACGATGGATAAAAACTCATAAGTTCTAATCCTGCCACCCCGACTAAAATTAATACCAATAGAAACTGTTTCTAAATTATTAGGGCACACTAAAATTGCCACTACTCAAATTTACGCTAAGGTTATTGAAAGAAAAGTCAGCGAGGATATGAATATGTTAAGAAAAAAAATAGACAAGAAAAGCTATAAAATTATTAAGTACTACTAAGAATGTTAATAAATTTTAAATAGTTTTAAATAGTTTTATTTAATAATTTAATACTATTTTGTGTGCTTTAATAAGATTTACATTCTATGTTTAGGTTTTTCCTTGTATTCTTTCTTATAGCAAATTATTCATATTCATCTAATAATATTGATTCTTTATTAATAAAATTAGAATCAAAGATGTCTAATCGTTTGGTTTTTGATAATGGCAAAGAAAAAACAATAAACAATTACAAGTCAATATTAGCTGATTCACTTTTAGATATTAAGACAAAATTTTTAATTACTAAAAAACTTATTTACGAACTTGAATATTACAGCTTTGATTCTGCTTTGTATTATTCTTTGGAAAATCAAAAATTAGCCGATAAAATAAATGATCCTGTATTTATTTCTGAATCAAAAATATTGATTGCAAAGATCCTAATGGAATCTGGTAGATACAAAGAGTCTTTAGATATTTTAAATGAAATTGAAAGAAAAAAAATTACTTCTGAATTACTATCAAGTTATTACTATTCTTTAAAGGAAGGATATTCTGAGCTAGGTTATTATTCTTCTATTCCAAAAAATAAAGACCTGTATTATAAATTATATAATAAATACCAAGATTCTTTATCTGTTATATTACCAGCAAATTCTGATGAAATTTTAAGACTAAAAGAAAAAAAATATAGAGATAATAGACAACTAGGTGAAGGTTTAAAAATAAACGACTTAAGACTTAAAGGAAAAAAAAGCGGCACCAGATTATTTTCACTAATTACTTTTGAAAGATCTTTGTTATATGAATTAACAAAAAATAAACCTCAAGAGAAAAAATATCTAATTCTTTCCGCAATTTCTGATATTGAAGCTTCTGTAAAGGATAATGCCTCATTATCTAAACTTGCAATGATATTTTATGAAGAAAATAAAATATTTAAAGCTCACAAATACATCAATTTTTCGTTAGATGATGCAAAGTTTTTCAATTCTAAATTAAGGTTCATTAATTTATCTAAAGTTCTAACATTAATTACAGAGGCTTATGAAAAACAAAGTAATAATCAAAAAAATAAATTAACAAGCTCTCTTTACTTTATAAGTGCTTTGGCAATTATTTTATTATTTACCTTGATACTTATCTATAAACAGAATAAAAACCTTTCTTTAGCAAGAAAACAATTAAATAAAAATAATATTGATTTAAAACATTTAAACAGTCAGTTAAATAGCACAAATAACGAATTAAATGAATTATATCAAGAACTACTTAATGCTGATTTAATAAAGGAAAAATATATAGGTACATTTTTAAACTTGTATTCTGACTATATAAACAAGTTAGATATGTATAGAAAGTTAGTTAAAAAACACATTACACTTAATAGAACAGATGAACTTTTAAAAATCACAGAATCTAAACAGTTAATTGATACAGAAATTAAAATCTTTCATAAAAACTTTGATGAATCATTTCTACACATTTATCCAAATTTCATTGAACAGTTTAATAACCTTTTAAAAGAAGGCAAAAAAATTACTCTTAAAAAGGGAGAACTATTAAATACTGAATTAAGAATATATGCTTTAATAAGATTAGGTATAGATAACAGTGATCAAATTGCAAAAATCTTAAGATATTCAGTTAGTACTATTTACAACTACAGAGTTAAACTTAAAAATAGCTCAATAGACACTAGAGATGACTTTGAAGATAAAGTAAAAAAAATATCTTAACATAAAGAAATTTGCTTTTTAAAAGAAAAAAGGCACTACTCATTCTTTTAAAATTACTACTTTTTTAAAATTTTAAATTATTATTAAATACTGATATTTAGCATTTTAATAATTATATCTATTTAAAATTACTACTTTTTTTAATATAATTTCTTTTTTAAGAAGGTTACATCTATAACTTTACACCAGGGTTAAAATACTCCACAATTTGGTTAATTTAGTATAAACCATACAATAATTATAAAATTCATTATGAATAAATTTAATGTAAAGAAAATTATGAAAAAAAGAAAATTAATACTTTTATTAATCTTTCTAGCTACTGCAACAATTTCATACTCACAAGCCACACTTAAAGGTGAAGTCAAAGACAATACGAATGAATTAATTTTTGGCGTTTCTGTAATTATTAAAGGAACAACTATTGGTGTAACAACAGATTTTGATGGTATCTATAAATTTAATAAAGAGATTCCTGCCAATGCAGTATTAGTATTTAGTTATTTAGGAATGAAAACTAAAGAAGTAACCGTAAATGGAAGAAAGGTAATTAATTTAATACTTGAAGAAGATTCTGAACAACTAGATGAAATAGTTGTTGTGGGTTATGGCTCTCAAGTAAAAAAAGATATTACAGGTAGCGTATCAACAGTTAAGGCAGAAACTTTAGAGTCTAGAGGAAATAGTCAATTGGGTTCTCTTTTACAAGGACAAGCAACTGGTGTTCAAGTTTTATCAAGTTCAGGAAAACCATCACAAGGTTTTAGTGTGAGAATTAGAGGTACAAATTCTATAAACGCTGGTAGTGAACCATTATATGTTGTTGATGGTGTACCTACAACTGATACAAGATCTATAAACCCAAGTGATATTGATGCTGTTACAATTTTAAAAGACGCTTCTTCTACTTCAATTTATGGTGCACAAGGTGCAAATGGAGTTGTTTTAATTACGACCAAAAAAGGTAAAACATCTAAACCTTTGATAACATTTGATACCTATACAGGTTTCTCTCAAGTATGGAAAACATTGCCAGTTTTAAATGGAGAACAGTACAGGGATTTAATGACTGAGTTAGGACTAAATACAAATTGGGGTAATTTTACAGCGACAACAGATTGGCAAAATAAAATATTTCAAAGCGGATTATCAAAGAATTTTCAACTATCTGTTTCTGGTAAAAGCGAAAAGACAAATTATTATGTTTCTGCAGGTTATACTTCTCAAATTGGAGCAGTTAGAAGTTCTGAATTAGGAAGAGCTAATTTTAAAATTAATTTAGATCAAGAGATAAACGATTGGTTAAAAGTAGGTTCAAGAATTGCCTATACATCTTACAGAGATGTAGATATAAATGATAATAATAATGTAAATGCTGGAGGAGTTTTATTAGGTGCATTAACAACACCTAGTATTATAGATGTCTTTAATGATGATGGGTCTTACACTAGTAACCCTTTTCAAAATTGGGAAAACCCTTTTGCTTCAACAGATGGTACGCAAAGAGAATATAATAGTCAACGTTTTTTAGGAAACTTATACTTAGAAGCTAAATTCTTACAAAACTTTACTTATAAAGTAAATTTAGGGGTAGATAACTTTAATGGTATTTATGATTCTTTTTTAGACCCTACAAGAACAGGTTATGGTAGAGCTATTAAAGGACAATCTATAAACAGTACAAATAGCACTAAGTTTTATATTATCGAAAATACTTTAAGTTATAAGAAAGATTTTTCTAAACATAAAGTAGAAGGCTTAATAGGAGCAGTTACTCAAAAATTCTTATGGGAAAATAGTTCTATTGAAACAAGAAATTTTGCCACTGAAAGTGTTACTACTCCAAATGGTGGGTCAGAAATATTTAATGCTTCTGCAACAAAATCTGAAAAAGCAAATGCCTCTTTTATTTCTAGAATAAATTACGGTTTTAATGATAAATACTTATTGACTGCAAACTTAAGAGTAGACGGTTCAAGCATTTTTGGCCCTAAAAATAGATGGGGATATTTTCCTTCATTTTCTGCAGGTTGGAGAATTTCTAATGAGGATTTTATGAAAAATGTTTCATTTATTAATGATTTAAAATTAAGAGCAGGATGGGGATTAGTTGGTAATGATCAAATTACAAATTATGCATATTTAGGTAGAGTTGGTAGTGGTGCGAATTATCCTTTTGGTGGTGCTGCTCAACCAGGTACTTTTCCAGCATCCATAGAAAATTTGAAGTTAAAGTGGGAAGAATCTGCACAAACTAATATTGGTTTAGATGTATCTATGTTAGACAATAAAATAAATCTTACAATTGATGCTTATGTTAAAAACACTAAAGATTTATTATTAAATGCTCCTTTACCAACCTCTTCTGGTTTTAATAATGCTATTCAGAATATTGGAGAATTACAAAATAAAGGTTTAGAATTTAGTATTAATACTAAAAACATTGATAACGAAAATCTAAAATGGAATACAAATTTTAATATTTCTTTTAATGAGAATGAAGTTATAAATTTAGTAGGTCAAGAATTATTTCAAGGTGGTATAGCTGGTGGAAGAGGTGAAGCTAGTTTAGTAAGAGAAGGTGAATCTTTAGGTATTTTATACGGTTACATTTTCGGTGGTGTAGATCCCCAAACTGGTAATGCTTATTATGTAGACAAGAATGGAAATTCAACTTTTACTCCTACTTCAGAAGATAGAACAATTATTGGTGATGCGAATGCAGATTTTATCTATGGATTCTCTAATTCAATTTCTTATAAGGGTATAAATCTATCGGTTTTACTAGAAGGTTCTCAAGGAAATGATATGTTAAATGCTACAAGAATTGAGCTAGAAGGTATGTCAGATCCTAAAAATCAATCGACTTCAGTTTTAAATAGATGGAGGCAGCCAGGAGACATCACAAATATTCCTAGAGCAAGTTTTGGTAATACAGATAATTCTAGAATATCAACAAGATTTATAGAAGATGCTTCTTATATGAGGGTAAAAGCAATTACTCTTGGTTATGATTTACCTAAATCTATTATTAAGAAATTAAATATCAACTCAATTAGAATTTACGCTACTGGTGAAAATCTATTCACTTTTACAAATTATTCTGGATTGGATCCTGAAGTCAATGCCTTTGGAGGAAGTAATACAGTTAGAGGTATCGATTTTGGTACCTATCCACAAACAAGAAATATCCTTTTAGGTGCAAGTTTTAAGTTTTAAAAATAATTCAATTATGAAAATAAATAAATTAACAATACTCGTATTATTTCAACTCATCTTTCTTTCTTCTTGTGAAGATTATTTAGACTTAAGTCCAATTTCTGAGGAAACAAGTGGAAATGCTTATGAAACAAAAAATCAAATAGAAGCTGCATTAGTAGGTGCTTACGAATCTTTTCAGTCTTCTGAGTATTATGTTTGGGATAATATCTTATTCCAAGATGTTAGATCTGATAATAATTATGCTGGTGGAGACAATCCAGAAATTTTTCAAATAGATTTGTTAAACATTACCCCTACACACTCAAGATTATTTACACATTGGTCTAATATTTACAATGCTATTTCTAAAGCTAATTTAGTAATAGAAAGAGTCGATTTAATTACTGACCCTACTCTAACAGATGAAAGAAAAAAACAAATTAGAGGAGAAGCTTTATTTCTTAGAGCTTACCATTATTTTACATTAGTAAAACTTTGGGGTGGTGTACCTTTAGTTACTAATACAATAGTATCTACAAATGCTGAAGATGTAAATATTGCAAGAGCATCTATTGATGAAGTTTATACTCAAATATTAGAAGATTTAGAAACTGCAGTAACACTTTTACCAGATACTTATGGCAATGATGCCAGTATTAATAAAGCACGTGCAACTTCTGGCGCAGCAAACGCATTAGCCGCAAAAGCAGAAATACAAAGACCTACACCAAATTACACGAAGGTTTTAAGTTTTATTAATGCTGTTGAAAAAAGTCAAGCAAATTATCAGTTAATAGATTTCCCAAAATTATTTGATAGCAACAATTACAATAATGCAGAATCTATTATTGAAATCCAATATTTAGGAGGAAATGAAGGTAATTTTGGACCACAATTATTATTACCTCCTTCAATTTCTGGAGATTCTTGGAGAAAATTTGTAACACCATCTGTAAATGCCGTAAAAGCATTTGATGATGAAGGAGATTTAATAAGAAAAAATGCATCAATATTATTTGAAAGTGTAAACTGGGTAGATGAGTATTGGGGAAATACATCTGGTAGCTCTATACCTTTTGCATACAAATGGAAAAACGCAAGTGGATGGGCAAGTGCAGACAGGCAATATTTATTACGTCTTGGTGATATTATATTAATTAAAGCTGAAGCTTTAAATGAGTCTGACCAACTTAATCTTGCAGTTGTTGAAGTAAATAAAATTAGAAACAGAGTTTCTTTACCAAACTTAATTCAAGCCCAACATTCTTCAAAGGAAGTATTAAGAAATACCATTTTAAAAGAAAGAAGACTAGAACTGTTTTTAGAAGGACAAAGATGGGATGATTTAGTACGAAATAATCAAGTTATGTCAACTATGAATAGTTTGACTGAAATTGATTTAAGAACAGGTAATCCTGTAAATTATAATATGACTGAAGCAAAAAAACTGCTTCCTATTCCTCAACAAGAACTAGATAGAAACCCTGCTTTAGTTCAAAATCCATTATAAAACATAGAACAATGAAACAATTTTATAAAAATATATGCTTAATAGTGCTGGGTTCTTTTTTAATTATTTCTTGTGAAAAGGAAAGCAATATAGCACCAGAAGGTTTATGGGAACTTAGTGCTCCTGTAATTGAGTTACCAGAAAATAACCAAAATTTTATTTTAGATCAAATAACCCCAAATGAAACTGTAACTTTTAGCTGGTTAGCAGCAGAATCTTCAGTTGGTTTTGGTGTTACTTATACAGTTTCTATTCACGAAGTAAGTGATACTGGTTTTACAAATCCATTATATGAGTTTGCTTCTGGCAATAGTGGCAAAGAACTTTCTGCTACAATTTCATATCAAAAAATTGACGAAGTTTTATCTTTCGCAGGTTACCCTGCAAATCAAGAAACCGAAATAACATGGAGTGTTAAAGCAAATAGTATAAGCAAATCTTCTAGTGCTTCAAGTACAATTAAAGTAAAAAGATTTGAAGATGAAATCATACCAAATCAATTGTTTTTATCAGGTATTGCAACTGAAAGCAATGATAAATTGGAAGATGCCCTTAAACTAAAAAGGTTAACAGATTCTAATGGTAACTTATCTAATATTCATGAAGTTTACACGAGTTTAAAAGCTGGTGGTACATATCAATTTTATAGCGAAAACTCTTTACCTAGCTTACAATATGGTGGTGAAAATGGAGTGCTTGTAAAAGCAGGAAATCCTATCAGTGCTGATCAAGATGGTACTTATAGAATTAAAATCGATTTAGACAACAACACTTACGAATTACTTAAGATAGATTATTTTGGTATGGTTGGTAGTCCAATCAACGGTGGTTGGGGTGGTGACGAATCATTAGATTACCAAGGTAATGGTGTTTGGCAAAAATCTATAGAATTGGTAAACACAGGTGGTTTTGTTTTTAGAGCAAATGGAGATTGGGGATATTTACTAAAAAGGATTGTAAGTTCACAAAATACAATCGTTTTTGAAAGAGATGCAGCTTCTCAAGGAGTGAATTTCGAAGATATTCCTTCTAATGAAACAGGTCTTTTTATCGTTACTTTAAATCTAAATTCAGATGGGTATTTCTATACTTTTGAAAGAGACAATGCTGTTATAAATCCAATTGCAGCTCCAAACTCATTATTTCTGTTTGAAGATGGAAATATGATAAAAGAGTTTACTAAAAACGGAGATGCATTTGAATTAGATGAATTCATTCCTATGCAATCTTCTTCAAGTTATACTTTAAATACTTTAGCAGACGGAACTGGAAATAATTATTCTCTTGCAGATAATTTAGCAAACACAACAGACCCAGACGCTGATTTAGCTTCAGACAAAGTTCAAATATTAGAAAACTCTACTGCAACTTTTTCTCTAAATTCTGACAGAGCACTTAAATTATATTTTGATTTTAACGCAGCTAAAGTTACTTGGACATATTATAATATAAAACTTTTTCATTGGAGTAATTGGGACACAAGAGATGAGTTTCTTATGTCTTATGAACATCCAAACACTTATAAAATAACTACAAACTTAATATCAAATTATGATATGAAATTCATTAGTCCTTGGGACCTAGATTTTGGTTCGGATGATCCAAGCAATTTAAGTGGAAATTTAATTAATGGTGGCGGCTCCAATATTATTAATATTACAACAGACGGTTCTTATGATGTTAAAATAGTTTTAGAAAACAATTACAACGTAGGCACTTATATTTTTGAATAAAAAATAATTAAAGTTTAAAAAATGAAAAACATAACAAAGAAGACACTAATGTTAAAGCTATTCGCATTATTTATAATCATAACAATAACACAATCCTGTGAAGATACAACACTAAAAACGTATCCTCCACCAGAAATTGAACAAGTCTCTGCTAGTTTTTACTTAACAACACCAGACAAAGTAAATCTACTTACTAAACAAGACAATGGTATTTTTCCTATTAGAGATAATTCTGATTTTACTATTAATGTTTCTGAAAACAATACCTATCAAACTATGGATGGTTTTGGTTTTACTTTAACTGGTGGAAGTGCAACGCATATCAACGCTATGTCTTCATCAGCTAAAAATGAATTATTGCAAGAATTATTTTCAATTGAAAATGGAATTGGAGTTAGCTATTTAAGGATTAGTATTGGTGCTTCAGATTTAGATGCAAATGTTTTTTCTTATAACGATTTAGCTTCAGGTCAAACTGATGTAAATCTTACAAACTTTTCAATTTCACCTGATAATAGCAACTTAATACCTGTATTAAAAAATATTATTGCTATAAATCCATCAATAAAAATATTAGCTACACCTTGGTCTGCTCCTACTTGGATGAAAACAAATGGCAATTCTGTTGGTGGTAAATTACAAAATCAATATTACGCTACCTATGCAAATTATTTTGTAAAGTACGTTAAGGCAATGCAAAATGAAGGTATTAAGATTGATGCAATAACTGTTCAAAATGAGCCTGAAAACCCACATAACAATCCTAGTATGTTAATGGAAGCTAATGAACAAAAAGATTTTATTGGTAATCATTTAGGTCCATTATTTGTTTCTAATAATATAACTACTAAAATTATTCTTTTTGATCATAATTTAGACAATCCTAACTATCCTATTTCGATATTAAATGACAACAATGTAAAACAGTATGTTGCTGGTTCAGCTTTTCATTTATACGCTGGTACCATAGACAATATGAGTTTTGTAAAAAATGCACACCCAGATAAAGATGTATATTTCACAGAACAATGGGTACAAGCTCCAGGAGATTTTCCTTCAGATATACGTTGGCACTTTAGAGAATTAATTATTGGAGCTTCTAGAAATTGGAGTAAAACAGTTTTAGAATGGAATCTTGCTGCAGATCCTGAAAATAAACCTTATACAAATGGTGGATGTACAGAATGTTTAGGTGCTGTTACTATTGATGGTAATAATGTAACCAGAAATTCTGCCTTTTATATTATTGCACATGCGTCGAAATACGTTCCTCAAGGATCTGTAAGAATAGAAAGTAACACATCTTTAGAGTTACCTAATGTTGCTTTTAAAACTCCTGATGGTAAAATTGTAGTTATTGTATTAAACAACACTAATTCTCAAAAATCATTCAATATAAATGTACCTAAAGAGCCTGTTTCTCTATCGCTTTCTGGTGGTTCTGTAGCATCACTTGTTTGGTAATTAAAAAAATAAATAAAATGAAAAAAATAACCTTTTTAATCTTATGTTCTTTATTTCTTATTTCTTGTTATGGTAAGAAAAAAGAAATTGTAAAAGAAAATGAATTAAATACGATTTCAAATAAAGTTACTGTTTATACCACTGCAGAAAACACTGATTTAAAAATATCTTTAACAGATAATTTAATATTTAAAAAAGCAGCACAACCCCTCGAAACAGAAATTGCTATTATGGTAAATCCAGAAAAAAAATTTCAAACTTTTTTAGGAATTGGTGGTGCAATAACTGATGCATCTGCAGAAGTATTTAGCAAACTATCTAAAGACAAACAAGAAGAATTGTTAAAAGCCTATTACACTGAAGAAGGTATTAATTATAATATCATAAGAACCAGTATCCATAGTAGTGATTTTGGTTTAGGAAGTCATACTTACATAGAAGAAGGAGATAAAGAACTCAAAACTTTTTCTATTGAAAAAGATAAAGTAAAACGTATACCTATGATAAAACGCGCACAAGTGTTAATTAAAGATGATTTGGTGTTTTATGCTAGTCCTTGGAGTCCTCCAGCTTTTATGAAAACCAATAAAAACATGTTACAGGGTGGTAAGTTATTACCTGAATACAACCAATCTTGGGCAAACTATTTTGTAAAGTTTATTCAATCATATGAAAAAGAAGGAATCCCAGTTTGGGGTGTTACTATCCAAAACGAGCCGATGGCAAAACAACGATGGGAATCTTGTATATACACTGCTGAAGAAGAAAGGGATTTTTTAAAAAACTATTTAGGCCCAACATTTGAAAAGGCTGGATTTCAAGATAAAAACATTGTAGTTTGGGATCATAATAGAGATTTAATTTCTCACAGAGCCAATACTATTTTTGATGATCCAGAAGCTTCTAAATATGCTTGGGGTATTGGAATGCATTGGTATGAAACTTGGACAGGTGGTGATCCAAAATACGATAATCTTAAAAATATTAAAGAATCTTACCCAGACAAAAATATCCTTTTTACAGAAGGTTGTCAAGAAGGTTTTGAAGAAAGTCAGTATTTCAGATGGTCAAATGCAGAACGTTATGGAAATTCTATGATTAATGATTTTAATCAAGGAACTGTTGGTTGGACAGATTGGAATATTTTATTAGATGAAACTGGTGGCCCAAATCATGTAAATAATTTATGCTTTGCTCCTATTCATGCAGATTTAAGAACTAATGAATTGATTTATACACCAACTTATTATTACATAGGTCATTTTTCTAAATTTATAAAGAAGAATGCAAAAAGAATAAGCACAACAACAACAAGAAGCACTTTAGAAAGTACAAGTTTTCAAAATGAAGATGGACAAATGACAACGGTTGTAATGAATAAAACTAACAGTCCAATCAATTATAAAATTATAGTAAATAATAGCGAGGTGTCATTATCAATACCATCACACGCTATGCAAACATTAATATATTAATCATTTAAATTTAAAACTCATGAAAAAAAATTACACATTCAAATTACTAATTGCGTTACTTTTTTTTAGTGCACAATTATTTTCACAAGTAAATGTTACCTTTAAAGTAGATATGTCAAACCAAACAGTCAGCGCTGATGGGGTTCATGTTGCAGGTTCAATAAATGATTGGTCAACAGACGCAACAATATTTACTCAAGAAGGTACAACAAATATTTATACAGCAACTGTTTCTTTAAACACTGGTTGGCACGAATATAAGTTCTTAAATGGAAATGCTTGGGGTACTGAAGAAAGTGCAGGTTACCCTTGTGCTCCTTCAAATGGAAATCGTTTTTTATACATTAACGATTCTGGTAATGATGTAACCTTAGAAGTAGTTCCTTTTAATGGTTGTAATGCTGATGGTACTGGATTTTCTTTTAGTCTAAATGTAGATATGTCCAGTGAAGCTAGTGTTTCTGCAGATGGTGTACATATGACTGGAGCTTTTAATGGCTGGAATCCTGATAATTTTAATATTCCTGATGTAAATGGAAATATTCACAGTGCAACATTAAGATTACCAACTCCTTCTGATTATCAAATTTCTTTTGAGTACAAGTTTTTAAATGGTAAAGGATGGGGAAATGAAGAAACTCCTGATGCAAATTGTAATACCGTTACAAATACAAATAGAGTTGAAACAATTTCAAATTCAGGTAAAAGTTTTTATAACACTTTTAATGGCTGTAATTATACATTTAGCACTCAAGTAACAACTACTTTTAAAGTAGATATGACTGGACAAACTGTTAGTGCAGATGGTGTACATGTTGTAGGTTCTATAAATGGCTGGAATACAACAAGTAATAAATTAACACAAGAAGGGTCTACAAATATTTATTCAGCAGATATTATATTAGATACTGGATGGTATGAATATAAATTCTTAAATGGTAATGCTTGGGGTACTGATGAAGCTCCTGGTTACCCATGTGCTGCTGCAAATGGAAATCGTTTTTTATATATTAATGATTCTGGTAATGATGTAACCCTAGAAGCAGTTCCTTTTAATGGTTGTAATGCTGATGGTACAAGTTTTTCATTCACACTAAATGTAGATATGTCTAATGAAGCAAGTATCTCAGCTGATGGAGTGCATATGGCTGGTGCTTTTAATGGTTGGAGTCCAGATAATTTTAATATTCCTGATACAAATGGAGATATTTATAGTGCTACATTGAGATTACCTACTCCATCAAACTATCCAATTTCTTTTGAATATAAATTTTTAAATGGTAAAGGATGGGGTAATGAAGAAACACCAGATGCTAATTGTGGAACTGTTGCCAACAATAATAGAATTGAAACAATATCTACTTCTGGTCAAAACATTTACAATGTATTTAATGGTTGTAATTATACATTAGCTACAGAAGATTTCTCTTCTAATTCTTTAAAAACTATTTATAATCAAAATGAGAGAACTGTAAAATTTTTTAGCGATAGTTTTAATAATGGAATAGCAAAAGTTCAAGTGTTTGATATTACTGGTAAATCAATTAAAAATATAAATGAGATTACTTCAATTAATGAAATAGAAATCGATTTTAAAAGCAACAACAACGGTCTTTATTTTGTAAGTATAGAGTCTCAAGGCAAGCGATTTGTTAAGAAGATTATAATTTACTAATTTAAATTATACGTGATTATAAAGCCAGTAAAGCCTTTTTTTATTGTAATAAGTCTTATTTATTTAAGCTGTAACATCGAAATAACAAAAGTATTAGATAAAGTTTCAAAACAAAATTCTATTGAAACCAAAGTCGATTCTTTAATGCAACTAATGACTATCGAAGAAAAGGTAGGACAGATGAATCAGTACAATGGTTTTTGGGATGCAACTGGACCAGCACCAGTATCTAGTGATGCTGTGAAAAAATATGAGCATTTAAAAAAAGGTTATGTTGGGTCTATGCTTAATGTAAGGGGTGCAGAAGCTGTGAAAGCAGTACAAAAAATAGCGATTGAAGAAACCAGATTGGGTATTCCGTTGATTATTGGTTTCGATGTCATTCATGGTTATAAAACTTTAAGTCCTATTCCTTTAGCTGAAGCAGCAAGTTGGGATTTACAAGCCATAAAAAAATCGGCACAAATAGCTGCTAAAGAAGCTGCTGCAGCTGGTATTAATTGGACGTTTGCTCCTATGGTAGATATATCCAGAGATGCACGATGGGGACGTGTTATGGAAGGTGCAGGAGAAGACCCATATCTAGGAAGTAAAATTGCGATAGCTAGAGTTAAAGGTTTTCAAGGAGACGATTTGTCTTCATCAGAAACTATTGCTGCTTGTGCAAAACATTGGGCAGGATATGGTTTTGCTGAAGCTGGTAGAGAATATAATACGGTTGATGTTGCTTCATCAACACTAAACAACATTATTTTCCCACCTTTTAAGGCGGCAACTGATGCTGGTGTAAGAACCTTTATGAACTCTTTCAATCAATTAAATGGTATTCCTGCAACAGGTAATACATTTTTGCAACGTAATATTCTCAAAGAAAAGTGGGGGTTTACAGGGTTTGTTGTTTCAGATTGGGCATCAATTATAGAAATGACCACCCATGGCTATGCTAAAGACAAAAAGCATGCAGCAGAAATAGCCGTTACTGCAGGTTCAGATATGGATATGGAATCGTATGCTTACGTTGATGAATTAGCAAATCTAGTTAAAGAAGGTATTGTTAACGAAGCACTTATCAATGATGCAGTAAGACGCATTTTAACTGTAAAGTTTGAACTTGGTTTATTTGATGATCCTTATAAATATTGCAACAAAAAAACTGAAAAAGAAGTTATAGGAAGTCAAGAGATACAGGACGCTGTTTTAGATATAGCAAAGAAATCAATTGTACTACTTAAAAACGAAAATAGCCTATTACCACTTAAAAAAGAAGGTCAGAAAATTGCGTTGATTGGGGCTCTAGCATCAGATAAAACAAGCCCGTTAGGAAATTGGAGAATAGCAGCCGAAGATAATACAGCTGTTTCTGTGTTAGAAGGCATGCAAAATTATAATGGAAACAAATTAAGCTACTCAAAAGGAGCTGACTTAGTAATGGGTAAAACGATATTTACTTTAGAATTAGTGATTAACACTACCGATAAAAGTGAATTTCCCCAAGCTATCCAAACCGCTAAAGACGCAGATGTTGTAGTTATGGTTTTGGGAGAGAATGGATTTCATAGTGGTGAAGGCC
>Ga0209555_10001332_pt1 | contig 19064 bp, 14 predicted proteins | sample SaaInl85LU_5_DNA_FD_184643 | JGI IMG/M metagenome (GOLD analysis project Ga0209555, IMG submission 184643) | Marine microbial communities from expanding oxygen minimum zones in the Saanich Inlet - ESP_85LU_5_DNA (SPAdes) (version 2) | ecosystem: Environmental > Aquatic > Marine > Intertidal... | reverse complement strand
CTTGTGGGGGGACTGAGGCCACTGTGCCCTCGATCAGCTTGAGCAGAGCTTGCTGGACACCCTCACCAGAGACATCGCGAGTTATCGAGGGGTTGTCAGATTTGCGTGAAATTTTGTCAATCTCATCGATGTAGACAATACCGCGCTGGGCTTTATCGACATCGTAATCGCACTTTTGCAGCAACTTTTGGATAATGTTTTCAACATCTTCGCCGACATAACCCGCTTCGGTCAGAGTCGTTGCGTCCGCCATGGTAAAGGGCACATCGAGCATACGCGCTAGGGTCTCGGCCAACAGGGTTTTGCCGCTGCCGGTGGGGCCGATAAGAAGAATATTGGATTTGCCCAATTCCACTTCGCCCGCTTTACCTTGCTCTTGAACCTGCAAGCGCTTGTAGTGGTTATAAACGGCTACTGAGAGGATTTTTTTAGCGCGCTCTTGGCCAATGACATACTCGTCGAGCTGACCGCGCAACTCTGTTGGCACAGGCAGTTTGCGCTCAGCCTGGCTCTCAGTACTAACATCCGCCTCCTCGGTAATGATGTCGTTACACAGATCGACACATTCATCACAAATATAGACAGAGGGGCCAGCAATGAGACGGCGCACTTCGTTCTTTTTTACCGCAAAATGAGCAGAACAGCAGCTTGCCATTCTCTTCTGTTGACTCATCTTTGGACATATTCTTCTCCGTATTCGGGCGATACAGCAGCCGCACATTTTGCGCGGCATGACAGGCTCTAAACCAAAGAGCCTAAACAAGCTAGGCGCGCTTGTCTAGAACCTCATCGATGAGACCATAGGCTTTCGACTCGTCTGCACTCATAAAGGTATCGCGCTCGGTATCTAGCTCGATTTTAGAGAGCTCTTGACCAGTGTGCTGAGCCATGAGGCGATTGAGACGCTCGCGAATTTTCAAAATTTCTTGAGCTTGAATGTGGATATCTGAAGCCTGGCCCTGAGCACCACCGCTGGGCTGATGAATCATAGTGCGCGCGTTGGGTAGTGCGTAGCGCTTACCTGGGGCGCCGGCGCCAAGCAAAAATGCTCCCATACTGGCAGCCTGACCAATGCACATGGTGCTGACATCGGGTTTAATAAACTGCATGGTGTCATATATCGACAATCCTGCGGTGACAGAACCGCCCGGCGAATTAATGTAGAGATGAATATCTTTGTCGGGGTTCTCAGACTCCAAGAAAAGCATCTGCGCGACGATAAGGTTGGCCATATAATCTTCAACCTGACCAACCATAAAAATGACACGCTCTTTGAGCAAACGCGAGTAGATGTCGAATGAGCGTTCACCGCGTGAAGTCTGCTCGATAACCATGGGCACTAAGCCAACACTGTTTACATCTATCATTTTCCACAGTCCTCTGTTTATTGGGTCGATTTAAGTCTACCAGAGACAACAACGGCGGCTACTGCCGCCGTTGTCGAAACGCTATTCGCTGTCAGCTTGCGGCTCGGGATCGGGCTTAACCGCATCCTCGTAGCTCTCAGTAACATCAGTAACGCTGCCTTTGCCAAGCACCAACTCGGTGACTTGATCTTCCAGCACGGCCGCTTCGATAGAACCTAGCAGCTGCTGCTGGCTGTAGTAGTAGTCTACAACTTCGTTGGGTGACTCGTAGGTAGAGGCGATCTCGTCGATGCGCGCACGAACCGCATCGGGGTCAGCTTTAAGCGACTCTTGCTTGACGATCTGGCTGACAATAACTCCGAGTGAGGCGCGTCGCTCAGCTTGCGGTGTAAACATCTCATCGGGGAGCATATTTAGATCGAATTGCTGCCCGCCACCAAACTGCTGCAACATTTGCTGTTTGAGCTGGTTAACTTCGGCTTTAACCAGTGCAGAGGGCAACTCGACACTGTTCATATCGAATAGCTGGTTCATGACACGAGTCTTCACTTTGTTGCGAACCGCATTGCGCAGCTCGCGCTCCATATTGTTGCGCACCTCTTCCAAGAACTTCTCGTGGCCGCCTTCGCTGACACCGTAGAGCTTGAAAAATTCGTCGTTCAGCTCGGGCAGGTTGCGTTCAGCCACAGCCTTGAGAGTGACCGTGAATTCAACAGCGGCACCTTTGAGCTCTTCAGCGTGATAATCGTCGGGAAAAGAGAGTGAGAGCAATTTCTCATCGCCAGCAGAAGCACCCACTAGGCCATCTTCGAAACCGGGGATCATGCTGCCAGAACCGAGCACCAAGTTTTGATCATTGGCACTGCCACCGGCAAACTCTTCACCATCGCGTCGGCCAACATAATCGATGGTGACCTGGTCGCCATCAGCTGCTGCGCGCTCGACGGTTTCGAACTTGGCCTGCTGCTCACGCAGCACTTCAATCATTTTCTCAACGTCGCCATCAACCACTTCTGAGACTGGGCGCTCAATTGCCACTTTACTCAAGTCAGCGAGTTCAACTTCTGGGTAGACCTCGAATGCAGCGGTGTATTCGAGATCGCTACCTTCGTTGTCTTCAATATTCTCAATAGTGGGAGCACCTACAGGCTGAAGGTTCTCTTTGGCAACGGCTTCGTAAAAGGTTTTATTAACCAACTCACCCACCACTTCTTGGCGGACGCCTTTACCGTATTGCTGACGAACCACTTTAAGGGGCACCTTGCCTTTGCGGAAACCTTTGATGCGAACGGTTTTAGAGGCTTTCTCTAGGCGCTCGGTTATCTCTTGCTCCACACGCTCGGCGGGGATACCTACTTTTAATTCTCGCTCAAGATTGGAGCGTGAGGTGACGGAAACCTGCATGGACATTCCTCGTGATCACTATCAACTTTATATGTATTGGTGCGAATGGAGAGACTCGAACTCTCACGGGTTACCCCACTAGAACCTAAATCTAGCGCGTCTACCAGTTCCGCCACATTCGCAAATTAGGAGCCAAATGATTGGCAATATTTTTCATTTAATAGCCAGGTAGCGACAGCTGCACAGCTTTCAAACCGGTGGCTCAGCACTGTGTAGATTTGAAAATAGCGCACTGGTAACGAGACCACCCCAAAAAAGGCGGTGAATTTTGCCACACCGGCCCAGCGCCGGCAACCAAAGTTTCCACTGAAAGTGAATATAGGCTCAAATTGCCCATATCTCGCAATAATGTGCAATGTATGTGCTTAAATTGGTTGCGACCCCACAGTCTCAAACCAGCATCGACCGAGACTTAGCGTCAGCCTACAATCGCTTGTATTGAAAAAAATAAAATAGAAATAAATGCACCATCTGAGGAGTTAATCATGAATGCTGCCGCACCCAACCCCTACTTCCCCCACCTTTTCCAACCACTGGACTTAGGCTTCACCCAACTCAAAAACCGTGTACTAATGGGCTCGATGCACACGGGATTGGAAGAACTACCCGACGGACATCTGCGTATGGCTGCATATTATGGAGAGCGTGCACGCGGTGGGGTTGGCCTGATTGTCAGCGGCGGGTTTGGCCCCAACGAAGAGGGCAATACCCACGAGACCACCAAGCGCATGGTGACCGAAGACGATATTGCCAAACAGCGTGTAGTCACCGACGCTGTGCATGCAGAGGGTGGCAAAATTTGTCTGCAAATTCTGCATACAGGCCGCTATGGTGGCTCTCCAAAACTGGTCGCCCCCTCGCCAATTCAAGCGCCTATTAATCCCTTCAAGCCAAACCCGCTCGATGAGGCCGGGATACAGAAACAAATTGATGACTTTGTCTTCACCGCAGTACAGGCACAGCGCGCCGGTTACGACGGCGTTGAGATCATGGGCTCCGAAGGATATTTTCTCAACCAATTTATTGCCCTGCGCACCAACCAACGCGATGATCACTGGGGCGGCGCTTACGAAAATCGTATCCGTCTGCCGATTGCCGTTGTCAAAGCGGTTCGCGAAGCGGTCGGCGATCAGTTCATCATTATTTTCAGGCTCTCTATGCTCGATCTGGTTGAGGGCGGCAGCAGCGCCGATGAAGTCGTCCAACTTGGGCTCGAACTTGAAAAAGCCGGCGTCACCATCATCAACACCGGCATCGGTTGGCACGAGGCGCGTATTCCAACAATCGCGACCAAGGTTCCACGCGCAGCGTTTAGCTGGGTGACTGCGCACTTCCGCAAGCAGCTCAATGTGCCTGTCATCACCTCAAATCGCATCAACACACCCGAAGTCGCCGAAGAGGTCATCGCTCGCGGCGATGCTGATATGGTATCAATGGCTCGCCCGTTCTTGGCAGACCCAGAGTTTGTTGTCAAAGCTGAGCAGAACCGCAGCGACGAGATCAATACCTGCATCGGCTGCAACCAGGCCTGCCTCGACCACATATTCAGTGGCAAATTAACTAGCTGTCTAGTCAACCCTCGCGCCTGCGCCGAAACTGAACTGGTTATCAATCCCACCGATCAGACGCGTAAAATTGCAGTAATTGGTGCCGGCCCCGCTGGCCTAGCTGCAGCCACGACTGCCGCGCGCCGCGGCCACCAAGTGACTCTGTTCGACAGCGCCAGCGAGATTGGCGGGCAATTTAATATCGCCAAGCAGATCCCCGGCAAAGAAGAGTTCTACGAAACTTTGCGTTACTTTGCCGTGCAGATAGAAAAGACCGGCGTCGACCTGCAACTCAACACCCGCGTCACCACTGAGCAACTCAACCAGAGTGAGTTCGATGAGGTAATACTCGCCACCGGTATTGCGCCGCGCACACCCCAGATTGAAGGTATCGACCACCCCAGCGTGATCGGTTACCTTGATGCGATCAACCACCCAGAGCGTGTAGGTAAGCGCGTCGCCGTTATTGGCGCCGGCGGAATTGGCTTTGATGTCAGTGAAATGCTCAGCCACAGCGGCAAGTCTGCCAGCCAAGATATTCCTGCTTTCATGCGCCAGTGGGGAATCGATATGAGCTTCAATGCCCGCAGCGGTATCGAAGGCGTAGCGCCAGCATTTCCGCCATCTCCACGGCAAATCTTCTTATTGCAACGCAAGGCTAAGCGAGTCGGCTCAGGGCTGGGCAAAACTACCGGATGGGCGCACCGCGCCGAGCTACTGGCCAAAGGCGTGGAGATGATCCCCGGTTGCGACTACCAAAAAATCGACGACGCCGGCCTGCATTTGTCTATAAGCGGCGAGCAGCGTCTGCTCGAGGTCGACAGTGTCGTCATCTGTGCCGGTCAAGACCCCCTGCGAGAACTCGCTGAAGGGCTCACTAAATCGGCTCACTTAATTGGAGGGGCTGACGTCGCCACTGAGCTGGACGCCAAGCGCGCAATCAAACAAGGTACCGAGATCGCCGCTGCGCTCTAAAGCTCCCCGGCGTCAATCGCCGCCATCCCGCACCGGGGTGGCGGTTTTTTTGTCCTGCTCTCTCTGCTCTATCACCTCCCGCCAACGGCTTGACCCAAACCGCTATACGGGTCTAGGTAAACTCTGCCATCTAGTTGACGTTAACGTAAAGGTAATTTAAATTACGCAAACGTTATGTATTAAGGCGCAAGTAAAGTCGCCAAAAACTCGCAGAGGCAGCCTGTTATGGTCGATAAAAACCGTCAATACAGCATCTCCCAAATGGCACAGGAGTTTGATATCACCCCGCGCGCCATTCGCCACTACGAACAGATCGGCTTAATTAGCCCGACTAGAATCGGCCAAAACCGTATTTACAACAGTGCAGACCGCACTCGCCTGAAACTTATTGTGCGCGGCAAACGGCTGGGGCTCTCTCTAGAGCAGTCGCGCGAGATCATCAATATGTATGAACCGGGCGCCAACAACCACGCCCAACTTGAAAAACTCATCGATGCTATTCGCCTACAGCGACTGCGCCTACAAGCGCAGCTGGAGGAGCTTAACAGCATGCTCGGCGATCTCGATCAGGCCGAAGCCGAATCACTGGCCGCATTGGCTCAACCCGATGTGGCTAAACGAAAAACTGCTTAACTTTATCTTTTTAGTTTAACTAAGAGTTACACCGCTTTCTAAGGAGCCCATATGAACATCAGCTACCCCACTCTCAATTTTAATCTTGGCGAAGAAATCGATATGTTGCGCGACTCGGTTTATCAGTTCTGCCAGGCTGAGCTGGCACCACGCGCCGAGCAGATCGACCACGACAATCAATTTCCTATGGATATGTGGAAGAAATTTGGCGACATGGGTCTTCTCGGCATTACCGTAGAAGAGCAGTATGGCGGCTCTGATATGGGCTACTTGGCGCACACTATTGCTATGGAGGAGATCTCGCGCGCTTCAGCCTCGGTAGGCCTCTCTTACGGCGCTCACTCTAACTTGTGTGTTAACCAAATTGCTAAAAACGGCACCCACGAGCAGAAACTTAAGTATCTGCCCAAGCTCTGCAGTGGCGAACATATTGGCGCCTTAGCCATGTCCGAGCCCAACGCTGGCTCGGATGTTGTCAGTATGAAACTGACCGCGACAAAGGATGGCAACGAGTACGTGTTGAACGGCAACAAGATGTGGATCACCAACGGTCCAGATGCTCACACCTATGTCATCTACGCCAAGACCGATGTCCACGGCGGCTCCAAGGGCATTACTGCTTTTATTGTCGAGCGTGACTACCCCGGTTTTAGCCGCCACCAAAAACTCGACAAACTCGGTATGCGCGGCTCCAATACCTGTGAACTGGTTTTCCAAGACTGCCGTGTACCCGCAGAGAATATTCTCGGTGGCGAGGGGCGTGGCGTCGCCGTGTTGATGTCAGGCCTCGACTATGAGCGCACCATTCTCTCCGGCGGCCCAGTCGGTATTATGCAAGCCTGTATGGATGTGGTGGTGCCCTATATTCACGATCGCAAACAGTTCGGTAAGGCGATTGGTGAGTTCCAATTAATGCAGGGCAAGATCGCTGATATGTACACCGAACTGAGCGCCTGTCGCGCGTTCTTGTACGCAGTCGCCGCCGCATGTGACCGCGGCCAAGAGTCGCGCAAGGATGCCGCCGCAGTAATTCTCTACACCGCAGAAAAGGCCACCCAAATGGCGCTTCAAGCAATACAAACTCTCGGTGGCAATGGCTATATCAATGAGTACTCGACCGGACGTTTGCTGCGCGATGCCAAACTCTATGAGATCGGCGCCGGCACCTCAGAGGTGCGCCGCATGCTGATTGGCCGCGAACTGTTCAACGAAACTCGCTAACCGCCACTTCTAGGAGCCCGCTATGGCTGTTATCGCCAGCAAGCTAAAAAACCAGAGCGCTGAATTCGTCGCCAACGCCAGCCATATGCAGGCACAGGTGGCTGATCTTCGCGACAAAATAGAGACCATTCGCCAAGGCGGCGGCAGCGCTTCACAGCAGCGCCATCTCGATCGCGGCAAACTGCTGCCACGCCAGCGCATCAACGCCCTGATCGATCCCGGCTCGCCGTTTTTGGAGCTATCACAGCTGGCCGCTTACGAAGTTTACGGCGAAGAAGTTCCCGCTGCCGGAATTATCACCGGTATTGGTCGTGTCGCCGGCCGCGAGTGTTTGATCATCGCCAACGACGCTACCGTAAAAGGTGGTTCTTACTACCCGCTGACGGTTAAGAAGCACTTGCGTGCACAAACCATCGCCCAGCAGAACGGCTTACTGTGTATTTATCTAGTCGACTCCGGCGGCGCCAACCTGCCCCGCCAAGATGAGGTATTTCCCGATCGCGACCACTTTGGACACATCTTTTTTAACCAGGCCAATATGTCCGCCGAAGGTATCCCGCAAATCGCCGCGGTGATGGGCTCGTGTACCGCCGGTGGCGCTTATGTGCCGGCTATGGCCGATGAGTCGATCATTGTTAAAAACCAAGGCACGATCTTTTTAGGTGGGCCTCCGTTGGTCAAGGCCGCTACCGGTGAAGTGGTCAGCGCCGAGGATCTCGGCGGTGCCGATGTACACTGCCGCACCTCAGGGGTTGCCGATCACTACGCACAGAATGACCACCACGCACTCGAGCTAGTGCGCCGTGCTGTCGCGCGCAGCAACCGCATAAAACCGGCTCAGTTGGATGTTACCGCAGCGCAACCACCGCGCTACGCCGCTGAGGAACTCTACGGCGTCATCCCCACCGATACACGGACACCGTACGATGTCCGTGAGGTCATCGCGCGCGTGGTTGACGACTCTGATCTCGATGAATTCAAAGCGCTCTACGGCACCACGCTGGTGTGTGGGTTTGCGCGCATTCACGGTTACCCCGTCGGTATTGTCGCCAATAACGGCATCTTGTTTGGCGAGTCGGCAGAAAAGGGTGCGCACTTTGTCGAGCTCTGCGCGCAGCGCAAAATCCCACTGGTATTTTTACAGAACATCACCGGCTTTATGGTCGGCCGCCAGTATGAAGCCGGTGGTATCGCCAAACATGGCGCCAAGATGGTCACCGCTGTGGCTTGTGCCAAAGTGCCAAAATTCACCATCTTAATCGGTGGCTCGTTTGGCGCCGGCAACTACGGCATGTGTGGCCGCGCCTACGACCCCAACTTCTTGTTCATGTGGCCCAACGCGCGCATCTCGGTGATGGGCGGCGAACAGGCTGCCGGCGTATTGGCCACGGTTAAACGCGACCAGATCGAGCGGCGCGGCGATAGCTGGAGCAGCGAAGAAGAAGAGGCATTCAAGCAACCGACGATTGAGGCTTACGAACATCAAGGCCACCCCTACTACGCCTCGGCGCGGCTCTGGGACGACGGTGTGATTGACCCAGCAGAAACTCGCAATGTACTTGCACTGGCCATCTCAGCCAGCCTTAACAAACCGATAGCCGAGACACGCTTTGGCGTGTTCCGCATGTAAGCGGTGCAGACAAGAGAGTGGTTATGAGCAAACATTTACGGGTAGCACACGATCCGCGCGGCGTTGTCACGGTAACACTGGACAATGCTGAGCAGCACAACGCTTTTGACGACCAGCTAATCGCTGCGCTCAAACAAACATTTGAAACTTTGGCGGCTGACAGCAGTGTCCGCACAGTGGTCTTGGCTGCTGAGGGCACAAGCTTTTCAGCCGGCGCCGACTTGGGCTATATGAAAAAAATGGCCGGGTACAGCCAAGCTGACAACCAGCGCGATGCCGAACAACTGGCCGCCATGCTGAGCGCACTCAACAACTTGCCCATGCCGACCATCGCCCGCGTACAAGGCGCAGCCTTTGGCGGCGCGGTCGGTTTGGTCAGCTGTTGCGATATGGCTGTCGGTAGCGAGCGGGCCAGCTTCTGCCTCTCTGAAGTTAAGCTGGGACTCATTCCCGCCACCATATCGCCCTATGTGCTGCGCGCCATCGGTGAGCGTGCCTCGCGCCGCTACTTTACAACTGCCGAGCGCTTCACCGCATCCACTGCGTTGCAGCTGGGCCTGCTCAGCGAGGTGGTCGCCGAAGAAAATCTCGACGAGGCTTGTCAACAGCTGATCAACACTCTGCTCGCCAATGGCCCTCAAGCAGTGCGTGAAGCAAAAGCATTGGCACTCGACTACGGCGGCCAAACGATCGACGCGGCGCTGATACATGACAGCAGTGAACGCATTGCGCGACTGCGCGTCTGTGCCGAAGGGCAAGAGGGCTTAGCCGCTTTCTTTGACAAGCGCCAACCCAGCTGGCAGCGCTAACGCGCCAGCTACACAACATCACACACTATGGAACAGCTACTATGTTCAACAAAATACTGATCGCCAACCGCGGCGAAATTGCCTGCCGCATCATTCGCACCGCTCGCGCCATCGGTGTTAAAACGGTAGCTGTATACAGCGATGCTGATGCCAACGCGCAACATGTGTTGTTAGCCGACCAAGCCGTATACATTGGCGGCTCGGCCTCGCGCGACTCTTATCTGCTCGGCGATAAGGTACTCGATGCAGCTCTGCAAACTGGCGCCCAAGCGATCCACCCCGGCTATGGTTTTCTCTCTGAAAACGCCGCCTTTAGCGAGCTTTGCAACGCTAACAATGTGGTGTTTATTGGCCCACCCGTGGGCGCAATCGAGGCTATGGGCTCTAAATCTGCCGCCAAACAAATTATGCAAGAGGCTGGCGTGCCTCTGGTGCCTGGCTACCACGGCAGCGATCAATCGCCAGCTACGCTCAAGAGTGCCGCCGATCAAATGGGCTATCCGGTACTGCTTAAAGCGGTGGCTGGTGGCGGTGGCAAAGGGATGCGCCAAGTTTGGGACAGCGATGAATTTGACGAGGCTCTTGCTGCTGCTAAGCGCGAGGCGCTCAATGGCTTTGGCAACGATGATATGCTGGTCGAGAAGTACCTTACCCAGCCCCGCCATGTTGAAATCCAAGTGTTTTGCGACAACCACGGCAATGCCGTCTACCTGTTTGAGCGCGACTGCTCGGTGCAGCGCCGCCACCAAAAAGTATTAGAGGAAGCACCCGCACCCGGAATGAGTGCTGAGCTGCGCCAGGCGATGGGTGAAGCTGCGGTGAAAGCGGCTCAAGCCATCGACTACCGCGGCGCTGGCACTGTCGAGTTTTTGCTCGATGTCGATGGTAGTTTCTTCTTTATGGAGATGAATACACGCCTACAGGTAGAGCACCCAGTCACAGAGCTGATTACCGGCGAAGATCTCGTGGAGTGGCAGTTGTTAGTGGCTGATGGCCAAATGTTACCCAAAGCACAACACCAACTCACTCTTACAGGCCACTCCGTTGAGGCGCGCATCTATGCCGAGGATCCCGACAACGAATTTCTGCCCGCAACCGGCACACTAGCCTATCTGCGCACCCCTGCCGAATCGGCTCATGTGCGGGTCGATAGCGGCGTAATTGAGGGCGATGAGGTATCGGTCTTCTATGACCCGATGATTGCTAAGCTAATTGTATGGGACCACGACCGCGATCGCGCCATTGACCGCTTAACTAATGCCTTGCGCGACTATCGCATCGCCGGCTTGACCACCAATATCGACTACCTGCACCGCATCGCCGACAGCCAGCCATTCCGTGCCGCCGATCTGGATACGCGTTTTATTGAACGCCATACTGAGCTGCTCTCCAAAGGCAGCGCCAAGCCTAACCCGCTCAATGATCAGCTCGCCATGCTAGCTGGCGCACTGCAGCAGCGCCGCAGCGCAATTGTCCACAGTAGCGATGAGCTCTGCTCGCCATGGCAGAGCAATAACGACTGGCGCCTCAACTATCGTCACCAGCGCGAAACTACTGTGACTTTGGCCGGTAATGACTATCAGATCGCCAGCCATCTGCGTGGCGAGCATGAAATTATCTGGAGTGCCAGCTGCGATGGCCAATCGATCGCCAATGGCACCGTTAGCTGCCGGCGCGACGGCGACTCAGTGCATTTTGTACTCGATGGTCAGCGCTCTACCGCCACACTGTTTGATAACGGCGAACAGCTTACCCTGTTCAATACTAATGGCAGTTTCACAGCCATTGTAGCCGGCCCTGATCTTGGCGATGCCGATAGCGGCGATGCCGGCGGCGGTCTACAAGCGCCCATGAACGGCACTATTGTTGCTCACTTAGTAGAGCCCGGCGCTAGCGTCGAGGCCGGTACCACCCTGCTAGTTATGGAGGCGATGAAGATGGAACACGCCATCAAAGCACCGAGCAATGGTACCGTCAGTGAGTTCTATTTCGCCCCAGGCGAGCTAGTCAGTGGCGGTGCCGAGCTGCTCGACTTCGCCGCAGAATAAGTCCGCCAATATAAAGAGAGCCGCCATGAGCCTACCCCACAGAGTCAAAATTGTTGAAGTTGGCCCACGCGATGGTCTACAGAACGAACCTGGCGAGCTGAGCGTTGCCACTCGGGTAGAGCTTATCGAGGCGCTCGCAGACGCTGGGCTCACCAACATTGAGGCCGGCAGCTTTGTCAGCCCAAAATGGGTGCCCAAGATGGCTGGCAGCGATCAAGTATTCGCCGCCTTGCGAGCGCGCAACGGTGTCACCTACAGCGCCCTCACCCCCAACATGCAAGGGCTCCAAGCGGCGCTCGCCGCAGGCGTTAAAGAGGTTGCCGTGTTTGGTGCCGCCTCCGAAGCCTTCAGCGCCAAAAATATCAACTGCACTATTGCCGAGAGTCTCGAACGCTTTAAACCGGTTGCCCGCGCGGCACTCGATGCCGGCGTTGCGGTGCGCGGCTACATCAGCTGTGTCGTCGGCTGCCCCTATCAGGGCGATATCGCCTCTGGTGCCGTGGTCGAAGTTGCGCAGCAACTTCTCGATATGGGCTGTTACGAAATCTCGCTCGGCGACACCGTTGGTGTCGGCACCCCCAACCGCATCAGCGCCATGCTCGAAGCGCTGCAAGCCAGCATAAGCAACAAGCAACTGGCCGTGCACTTCCACGACACCTACGGCCAAGCACTGGCTAATATTTACCGCGCACTGGAGATGGGTATTAGCACTGTCGACAGCTCTGTCGCCGGCCTCGGCGGCTGCCCCTACGCTGCAGGTGCCTCTGGCAACGTTGCCACTGAAGAGGTCGTCTACCTTCTCAACGGCTTGGGCATAGAGCACGGTGTCGACCTCGCCGCTCTGGCTAAGGTCGGCGCAGCGATTTCAGTCAAATTGAATAGACCAAACGGATCAAAGGTGGGGCGCGCAGTAGGTTGACGATCAACCTGTCACTTAGCACATACTGGGCATACTGTAACAATCCCCAATTTTTTTGTTGACTGGAGTGCCCAATGCCAAGCTTGCTAAACAACACGGCTTACCGATTAAACAGTCACCGCACTGCAGCTCTTGTCGTTTTTTTGAGTGCGTTGTTCAATTCGTATGCAAAAGCTATAGAAACTGATGAGACCATCGAACCTTGGCCCTATCACTACCCAGCTAGCAACCCACACTTGGCACAAAGTTATAACAACCAGGGACATTGGAATGATGCGTCTACCGATAGTACACACATAGCCGTACCACGTGGACACTTCAAAGTAGTCCCTGAAAGTTACGACATTGTTGCCAACGAAACACTGGGCATACCCTTTTATGCATCGCTAATCGATAACGTTGATGTGCGCTATTTTTGGAGCGGATTCCACTTAATTAAACTGCACAAAAATGAGCAGGGTTACCGCGAAATTGACCGAGTTGGTATACACCACCAGCTCGAAAACTACACCTCAGTCTCCCCTGCCGAGCGTTTGGATCAAGCACGATCTGTAGAATCTTTGCTGATTAATGGCGACGAGCAGGCCTTAGCAGACTACCTAAAATCACAACCCAACCGACTATTAAGCGCGGTTGAAGATCAAGTCAGCCAGGGTGTGCTCTATTCCCTTTTTGCCAAAAATGATGCTTTTATTGCCGCGAACGCTCGCGGTTTGATCCGTATCGATCAGCAAGATCCGAACGATCCTTTCTCATCATTGGAAAACCCATTACAGGTAAATCTACCTAACTCTCTCTTTGATGATCAACGTGCAGCGCGCAACACATTCTTCCCAAAAGATACTGTTTTTGGTTTGAGCATGACCTTCAACGGTGTGTTAGTAATCAACACCGTGTCAGGAAGATTAATCACTTTGAACCCAAAAACTTTTGAGGTTCTTGATTCTCTTCTGCTAGATAACGACGAGGTAATATCCAACAGTTTTTCCACTAGCCCGGAGTTAAACGGTCAGGCAATTTATGTTGCATCCAACAAAGCACTGTACCGATTACTGGTCACACCAGAGGGAAAAATTATTGACGATGAACAGACCGGCGCATGGCGCGCCACTTATAATTCTGGGCGGCGTATGCCCTACGGAAAGATTTCCACGGGCACCGGTGCAACACCAACGCTGATGGGATTTAGCGATGATGAGGATCAGCTGGTCGTTATTACCGATGGCTCAGATACCATGCAACTTTTAGCTTTTTGGCGCAATCGCATCCCTACTCATGCCAAACCAATCGCCGGCCAACACCCTCGCTTGGCCGCAGCGCGAGCTGTCAATTTTGGCCAGGAAATCTCTCAATCAGAACAATCGGTGGTCACTGCAGGGCCCTATGCATTTGTTGTCAGCAGTGTGCCCCAACGCAAGATGAAACCACTGCCTGCACGGGGCTCCTATCTGCGCGGATTACTGATTGGCGTTACCCGTGAACCGATCATGGGGCTAGCTATGTACCGCTGGACCAGCTCCGAACAAAACTGGACCGAACAGTGGATGCGCAATGACGTCGGTTCTCTTGCCACAGTACCCATGCTTAGCATCCCTAGCCGGCAAGTGATCATCAACGGTTACTTTAAACAGAGGCTCAAAGAGAGCTTTCATCTAGGCTTTGACATCGACACCGGTGAAATCGTGATGTCGATTGCCGGCGGACTCAATCCACTCTTTAACGGTACTTTTACCGGCTTGAAGTGCGACCCTGAGGGCAATCTTTGGTACACAATGATGTTTGGCTTGGTCACATTGAAGACCAACAAAATGCAGCGTGTAGAAAACCCCGACACCACACTTAAAAAGAGCGCTCAGCCAAGGCAGAAATAAAGCCACCTTCGCGCAACGCTTTAGGCGTCTTACCAGACCAACGCTTGAACGCACGGCGAAAGTTGGTGGCATTATCAAAATCCAACAAAACGGCAATTTCAGCTACTGGAAGATCGGTCTGTTGGAGATATTCTCGGGCCAGACGGTACCGCACTTGGTCGAGCAATAGCTGGAAGCGCGACCCCTCTTTAGCCAGTTTACGGCGCAGGGTACTCTCGCTGACGTTGAGCCGTTGAGCGATTTCAGAACAAGTGGGGAAATGGCTACGGCAGCTGATCAGTTGATGCTTAACCTGCTCACTGACCAGACCAGCATGGCTGTCTTTGCCAATAATGCGATCACAATGGCGACGAAAGACACTCTGAGCTACCGGGTCCGAGGTGTTAATCGGTGCAATTAAAATACTCTTATCGATTACCAACGAAGCGATATCATGGCCGTAACTAACACAGCCAGAAAAGATCTGGTCAGCCTTCTCTAGCCGGTCATAAGGAAGCTCTGCTGCGACACCGGCTGCTGTTGACGGCGTTAATACGGCTAAATTATGTTTTACAGCGCTAAATAACACATCGACATAGAATTCACGTAGTCGGGCAGGAAGATGGTTAGCGTGTATCTGCAGACGCACAGAGCCATCGTTATGAAGACTACTCACCTCAATACTGGGTAAAATTGCTTTCACATAACGCAACAATAAATTGATTACTTCACCCACCGTAGCGGCTGTCATCAGCGCATAACCAAACATCCCGATAGATACCAGCTCGAGACGCTGGCCTAGATCAATACCCAAATGAGCTCCATTAACTAGCCCTTCGCTGCGGTAGAGCGAGATAGCACAGCTGTACAGCTGATCTGCCTGTACAGCTGAGAGCAACGTATCCGGTCCTAATTTGGTCGCTAACTCTTGCAAAGGTCGCACCGGCAGTCCCTGCTCTAGCAGCAAATTTTCAATGACATTGGCAATATGTTGATGCACAGCTGACCTTTTTAACTAAAAATATTGACTGTATTTAACCCTTTTTCTGACTGAATTACACCCCATAACTGACTGTATTTAACCCCTTTTTGTATCCTAAGGTCAGTTAGAGTCCTATGTAGTCAACACACATTTGCAGGAGCCCGCCATGACCACACTAACTATCGACCACCCCACTTTGGGCAAAATTAGTTATCGCGATAAAAAGCGCTACTGGTGGGCATTGGCCATTTTGCTGCCGGCGTTCCCATTATTAGGCGTTGGCCTCTACCTCTACAGCGGCCAAGAGTGGACTTTAATCGCGCCCTTAATAGGCATTTATTTAGTGGTGCCCTTGTTAGATTGGGCCTTGGGCAGCGACATCAACAACCCGCCTGAAGAGCTGGTGCCACAGCTTGAAGAGGATCGCTACTACCGCTACCTCACCTATGCCACCGTGCCGATGCACTTTATCGTGCTGTTCATTGCCGCCTATGTGGCGGGTAGCTACCCGCTGAGCAATCTAGGAGTCATTTTAATCGCTATGGGCGTCGGCCTTTACAGTGGCCTTGCGATTAATACCGCTCACGAATTAGGGCACAAACAGACCCCTTTTGAGCAATGGTTGGCGCGCATCTGTCTGGCAGTGCCGGCCTATGGCCACTTTTCTGTTGAACACAACCGCGGCCACCACGTCTGGGTCTCGACACCGGAGGACCCAGCCAGCGCGCGCATGGGGGAGTCGATCTACGCCTTTGCGATGCGAGAGATCCCCGGTACTTTTATACGCGGTTGGCGGTTAGAAAAACAACGTCTGGCCAAGCAGGGCAAATCGCTGTGGTCGCCGAGCAACCAGATCCTCCACTCCTACGCGATCAGCGCCGCTATTCATATCGGTCTCATCGCTCTATTTGGCTGGGTGATGGTGCCGTTTTTGCTAGTTCACAACGCTTGGGCGTGGTTCCAGCTGACCTCCGCCAATTATGTGGAGCACTATGGCTTATTGCGCAGCAAACTGCCCAACGGGCGTTACGAGCGCTGCCAGCCTCACCACTCTTGGAACGCCAACTATATTGCCAGCAATCTGCTGCTGTTCCATCTAGAGCGCCACTCTGACCACCACGTCAACCCCTCGCGTCGCTATCAGAGCTTGCGCAACTTTGATGATCTTCCTGAGCTGCCCAACGGCTACTACGGGGTCTACTGGCTGGCCTATATACCCTGGCTTTGGTATCGGGTGATGGATAAAAAATTACTCCAGCTTCCGCATATACAGGGTGACTTGAGCAAAATTAATATCCAACCCAGCAAGCGCGCGGCTATTCAAGCACGCTATGCCTGCAGTGCATAAACAGAGATAAAAAAGCCCCGCAATGCGGGGCTTTTGTTTGCCGACAATTCGCAGTTGGCGATTAAAACTCCATCTCAGGCACCACCTCTGGCACCACCATTTCACCGGCAGTTTTGGCGACAATCTCATCGACTGATATCCCTGGGGCGCGCTCTCTCAGCCAAAATTTGCCATCGGCAATTTCGACATACGCTAAGTCAGTGACCACTTTTTTTATGCAGCCAGCACCGGTCAGTGGCAACGTGCAGTGCGGCAGCAACTTACTCTCGCCATGCTTAGAAGCGTGGGTCATAGTGACAACAATATTGTCGGCGCCGGCCACTAAATCCATCGCGCCGCCCATACCCTTAATCAATTTGCCAGGGATCATCCACGAGGCAATATTGCCCATAACATCGACCTCAAAGGCACCCAGCACGGTGAGATCGACATGGCCACCGCGAATCATCGCAAACGACTCTGCGGAGGAGAAAATACTCGCCCCGGTGACCGCGGTGACGGTCTGTTTGCCTGCGTTAATCATATCGGCATCTAGCTCAGCCTCAGTCGGAAACTGCCCCATACCCAGCAGGCCGTTCTCAGATTGCAGCATCACGTTCATACCCTCAGGCACATAGTTGGCAACCAACGTCGGAATCCCAATGCCTAAGTTGACGTAGTAACCGTCTTGTAACTCGCGCGCAACGCGCATAGCCAGTTGTTCTCTACTCAGTGACATGGCTCTCTCCTCAGTTGACGGCGCGCACAGTGCGCTGCTCGATACGTTTTTCGAAACTGCCGACAATCATACGGTCGACATAAATACCGGGGGTATGGATTTGGCTCGGCTCAAGCTCGCCGGGCTCTACTAATTCCTCTATTTCAACCACGGTTATCTTGCCGGCAGTGGCCGCCATCGGGTTAAAATTTTGCGCCGTGTGGCGATAGACCAAGTTGCCATAACGGTCGCCTTTCCATGCCTTAACTATGGCAAAATCTGCGCGAATGCTCTCTTCCAAAATATACGGTCGGCCTGCAAAATTCCGCACCTCTTTACCTTCGCCTACTGGTGTGCCGTAACCAGTCGCGGTAAAAAAGGCGGGTATACCGGCGCCGCCGGCACGCATTTTTTCGGCCAATGTGCCCTGTGGGGTCAGCTCTACTTCAAGCTCACCTGCTAGTAACTGCTGTTCAAACAGCGCATTCTCGCCAACATAAGAGGAGATCATCTTCTTGATTTGACGATCTTGCAGCAAAACACCTAAACCGAAGTCATCTACGCCACAGTTGTTGGAGACAACGGTCAGCTCTCGAGTGCCCATGCGTTTAATCTGGGCAATAAGATTTTCAGGGATGCCGCACAAGCCAAAACCACCCGCTATTACCGTCATACCGTCCTCGAGCCCCGCCATCGCCTCAGCGTAACTGCTTACCACTTTGTTAAATCCAGCCATGTTTGGCTCCTTTGTTGTTCTATATTATTCCGTTAGTAGCTTCCGCCAAGCCATTATATAAATCAAATTAAATTAAACTTATAATTAATAAATAATTTAAATATATAAGGCCAATCTGTCTCATGGCAATCACCATCAAGCAGTTGCGCGGCTTTATTGCTGTTGCCGAACTGCGCAACTTTGCCGCTGCCGCCGAGCAGCTACACCTGTCGCAACCGGCACTCAGCCTAGCCATTAAAAGCTTGGAGCAGCAGGCCGGCGGCCAACTGTTAGCGCGCACCACTCGCAGTTTTGCTCTCACTCCTGAGGGCGAGAGGTTTTACCCTGTCGCGCGGCGGTTAGTAGAGGATTGGAATAGCGCAGTAGAAGAGCTGCACCAGCAGTTTTCATTGCGCAGCGGCGCGCTGTCGATTGCCGCCATGCCCTCATTTGCCGGCAATCTAATGCCACAAGCGCTGGCCGATTACAGCCTCCGCTATCCCGCTATACGGGTGACTTTGCAAGATGTCATTGCCGAAGAGGTGGTCAAACTGGTCAGTAGTGGCCGAGTTGAGCTAGGCATTACGTTTATTCCCGAACAGACCGACGCGTTGAGCGAACTTTACATTGAACCGCTTTTTGAGGATCAGTTTGTCGCTCTATTGCCAGCACACCACCCACTTGCACAACAGCGAGAGATTAACGCACGGCAACTCAGTGAGGACAGTTACATAGCCCTGCAATCGCCCTCTTTGGTAAGCCATCTCATTGGCGAACAGCTCGACAAAGTTGGCCTGCCGTTTAATCCCAGCTACCAGAGTCACCAGCTCACTACCATTGGCGGCATGGTGGCGAGCGGTCTCGGTGTCAGTATTGTGCCCTCGTTTTCTGCCACCCAAATGCAGCAGCTCGGCTGTAC
>Ga0209555_10001329_pt1 | contig 19089 bp, 10 predicted proteins | sample SaaInl85LU_5_DNA_FD_184643 | JGI IMG/M metagenome (GOLD analysis project Ga0209555, IMG submission 184643) | Marine microbial communities from expanding oxygen minimum zones in the Saanich Inlet - ESP_85LU_5_DNA (SPAdes) (version 2) | ecosystem: Environmental > Aquatic > Marine > Intertidal... | reverse complement strand
AAATACCGTACAATAATAAAATGAAAAATCCCTAAATCATTGTAAAACAATAATAAAGAGATTTTATTGGTGGAGAAGATGGCTCCCATTATTTTGTCCTCTATTGTCCTGTATTTATATGCAAATAGCGGACAATCATCAATTTAAGCTCAAGTATGTACATCAATATACTCCTTTTTGGGGTAGAATTGTGACATAGTTCAGGCAACTATTCAGGCAACTGGTGTTGTCATTGTTAAATTAAAATTGATGCTTATGAATTTCAAACTAAAAACTCCAAATACCAGAACAAATTCTTTAATCCTTTTTTATGTTACTCTATCTGGTGGCAAACGTTTTGTTTACTCTACAGGACAAAAAATACCAGTTAGACTCTGGGATAAACATTCCCAATTTCCTAAAAGAACCAAGTCTCAAAACGATCAAGTAATTACGAACTCAATCAATATTAGATTAGAGAGCCTTAAAACAGCTTACCTAAATCTTAATTTTCAGTATAAGTCATCAGGCAGGACTCTAACAAAAGAGATTCTTAAGCAAGAATTTGATATACTCTTTAAAGGAGTTTCTAAAAAGACAGCACCCAATGATTTTGATAGTTGTTTTGAAGATTTCTTCAAGTTTAAGCTTAAAGAGGGTGGATGGAGTAATGCAACAGCTAAACGCTACAGAATGCTTTATAAACTTGTCAAAGAATTCGAAAAAATAGATGATAAGATTGAAATAGAGCTTATTGATGTGTTTTGGATAACTGATTTTAAGAAATACTGTCAAGAGATTAAATCTCATCAAGTAAATACTCTTGGAAGAAATATAGGCCTACTAAAAACATTCCTTAATTACTGTCTTAAGAATGATTTCATCACAAATTCAAGTTTTAAGGAGGTAGCAGTTAACAGAGAGATTACTAATCAGCTTGCTCTATCCAAGGAAGAGATACAACAAATAGCGGATTTAGATCTGTCAAATAGGCAACGATTAGAGCGAGTTAGAGATGTCTTCTTACTTGGATGCTATACTGGAATGAGATATAGTGATTTCAAGCGAGTGAGAGCTTCAAATGTGACCAACAATCTCATTACGATTAGAGAAGTCAAGGACAAAACTAAAACTCTAGAAATTCCAATGACAGATAAGATTAGAGCGATATTAAATAAATATAATTTAGAGCTACCAGTAATATCAGAACAGAAGTTTCGTGAATATTTAAAAGAGATATTTAAGATAGCTGGTTTTACATCACTTGTAGTTAAATCAAAAAAAATAGGTAAAAATGTTTATGAAGAAGAGGTCCCTATGTATCAGCTTATAAGTACTCATACAGCAAGAAGATCATTTATTACCATCATGCTCAATAGTGGAGTTCCTGCAAAAGCCATTATGAATATAACTGGGCATAAATCGATTAATAACTTTCAGCTATACTACAAACCAACAAATGATGTTTTGTCAGATTTTATGCAAAAAGTATGGAAATGATATTAACAATAACATTCAATTAAGTGATGTTTTTTGGCTTTATAAGAAATAATGGATAATGATGATAAAATTTGATAACTCACGCTAAGTTTTCTTTAAAGAACCAAGTAAAATAAGGAATTTTACATCATTATTACAATATAAAAATGGCAGAAATTTCCGAAACACTCATTGAAGACTGTGTAAAATCATTTACTGTTTTAAGCTCCAGAGTAGCTGTTCTTTCAGACTCAGTAAATCAAATGAAAGAAAAACAGAAGAATATGGATATTAAACTTGATAAGATTAGTTGTGTACTCCTCAAAAAATCAGATTACTTCACCGTTGGAGAGATTGCCCTTAAAGAAGGGGTCTCAGAAAAAACTGTTTTAAGACGTATTAAAATGGGAGTTATTCCCTACGAAAAGAGTGAAGGCGAAAAAGCTTATAGAATTCCTTCAATTAAATATAATGAATCTATCTCCCATGATGGTGTTTCTATGTGGTTTCAAGACCACACATAATTTGTGTGTCTAATCAGCCATAATACGGACTCCCCAGTCACTCTCTCCGATTATCCCATCTTTGCACTTAGGGCATTTCTTTGCCTTGTAATCCCAAGGAATAAACTCTTCACTATCACACTCCTCAAAAGACCTGTCAAGCTCAGCTCCAATAGGTGAATGTGTAATTCTATCATATATCTCATTACATCTTAGACATACCACAGGAATAGTTGGGTCCCTCAATTTCCGCACATTATAACAACTTTGACGACCCAAGATTGTTTGTAAAGGTGACACAGGCTCATATTAAAGTTTTAAGGGAGTTTAACATCATTGATGTTTACAACATCTGGTGATGAAAAATTGATGAACTTTTTGAAAGTGACTGGCACCAAATCTATGGTTTTTTCAGTACCTCAAGATCTTTTATATGTGAATTTTTGTAAGGATGTAGAAAACATGGTTCAGATTACTCATACTACAATAAAAAAATAACTCTACTATTAGAAAAACCGATCACTCCATACCTTATTATACATCGATCTTAATTCAAACCGAAGTATAATTTCATGTGAACCACTACCAATATTTAATGCCCCAGTATTTATATCATAACTATATCCCACAAAAAGATTGTCTATTAACCTAACTCCAAGTAGCGTACTAATGCTTATTCCCTCACTATAGGATGCCCCAAAGGACAGTTTTTCCTGCCAGTTAAACGAAGCCGAATAGTTAATCAAAAATGGTTGAGATTCAACATACCTTGCAAGAATTGCCGGCTTGAATCGTAATGAATTTGTTAACTGAAATACATGACCTGCTATCAAGTACGTATGAATGTTTTCAAAAGTGATCTTAAAGCGCTCACTGCTTAATGGTTCGTAATTAAATGTATTAAACAGCCTTGGCGCTGAGATCCCAAAATACGTCTTAGAATCATAGTAATAAAAACCTAGGCCCAAATTGGGACTAAGCCTGTTTTGGAGATTGGATTCATAGAAAGGGTCACTGGGATCATAAAGCTCCAGACTAGTAAAGTCTAAATTTACAGAGGATAAAGCAGCCTGTAGTCCTAACCCCAAATATTGATCATCAGAAAGTTGAAGTTGATAAGAGGTGTTTATTGAAAAAGATTTTTCTTCAAAAGGGCCTATAACATCTGAAGAAAAGTCAAGCCCCAATCCTAATTTACTCTCAGCTCTGTAGTGCTGAATATTAAAATTTGAAGTACTAGGCGCACCTTCAAAGCCTATCCATTGTTCTCTTGCTTGTATAAAAATCGTAGTGACCTGTCTACTCCCTGTATACCCTGGATTTATCGAAGAAGGATTATACATAAATTGTGTATAGAGATTGTCCTGCTGTCCCCAGGCAAAAGTCTGAAATAACATCAATATGTATATTATATTTTTCATCAATGCATTAATAATTTACATAGATATAGCCCTGAACTATTTCTTGTTCCCCAGAAGCCTTTCTTATCTCTATTCTGTAGAAATAGGTCCCTTGAGGTAATAATCCTGCTGTGGATTGGTTGTAACCTTGGAAGCGGTCGTTAGTTTGCATGTAACCTTCAAAACTGTATACTATATTTCCTTGACGATCAAATACATAGAGAGTATTGTCTGGATATACTTTTAAATAATCAAGTATTAATTCGTCATTTCTACCATCCCCATTAGGACTTATTCCGTACGATGCATTCTCAGGTATCTCAATATTTTCTGAGTCATTGTCCTGATCCAAATCATTTACTGGATCTTGATTGTCCCCAATCCCATCTCCATCAGTATCAGCCGTCTCATTGGGATCCAGTGGGAAAGCATCCTGACTATCCTCCACACCATCATTGTCATCATCTGTATCAGTAAAATCTGATATCCCATCTAAATCAAAATCACTTGGAATATCTTCTGTGTCATAAGGATCTGTACCAGCAGATTGTTCGTCTTGATCAGTATAGCTATCATTATCGTTATCTAAATCTTCTGTATCAACTATCCCATCATTATCATCGTCGGTATCTAAATTGTTACCAATTCCGTCACCATCAGTGTCTGTTGTCTCTGCAGGGTCATTTGGAAGGCTATCGTCACTATCCGATATGCCATCGCCATCACTATCTTCTGATAATGGATCTGTGCCCATTGCTATCTCGTCTGTATCACTAACTCCATCATTATCATCGTCAGTATCAGCATTATTGCCCAAGCCATCACCATCGGTATCTGTTGTCTCGTTGGGATCTGTAGGGAATGCGTCCTGGCTGTCAAGTATACCGTCATTATCATCATCCGTATCTATTGTGTCTACTAATCCGTCTCCATCAGTGTCTGTTGGAGTATCTGTTCCATCCGATGGATCTGTTCCTGCGGTCTGCTCGTCTTCATTGCTTATACCATCACCATCTATATCAGGGTCTGTGTTGTCTCCTATACCGTCTCCGTCAGTATCTGTTGTCTCCGTAGGATCTAGTGGGAGGTCATCCTCCGAATCAGTAACACTATCTGAATCAGTATCTGAAGACAGTGGGTTTGTACCGTCGTCTAGTTCCTGAGCATCACTTATACCATCACCATCTGTATCTGAATCAGGATCATTCGGATCTATTTGATCTTCTAATTCCTGGTTATCATCTACACCATCACCATTACTATCTGAACTTGTTGCGTCGGTACCTAAACTAGCTTCTAAACCGTCATCTAGACCGTCACCATCAGTATCTGATTCTGTGGGGTCACTACCACTTGCTATCTCATCTGCATCACTTACCCCGTCGTTATCATCATCTGAGTCAATAGCATCAACTAACCCATCTCCATCAGTGTCCGTTGGAGTATCTGTTTCATCTGATGGATCTGTGCCTGCTGCCTGTTCATCTTCATTACTTATACCATCACCGTCTATATCAGGGTCCGTGTTGTCTCCTATTCCATCTCCATCAGTATCTGTTGTCTCTTGATCATTATTTGGGAAAGCATCATCGCTATCTGGAATACCATCATTGTCTGAGTCTTCCGGTATTTCTGTGGTCTCGGAAGTCGTTGTAGAGCTCTCAGTAGATGTTTCAGAAGAAGAACTACTTACTTGAGTGTCATCGGTATCTTGGTTATTTTGATCTTCCTCATTTTCACTCTCTTCGATATTTTCCTCTTCCTCATTTTCCTCTTCCTCAGACTCAGTTGTCTCACTTTCTTTCGCGCTAACAGTTACATTTACTGTCACGGTTGCTGCAAGATAGTTCGTGTCTGATACTTGAGAGGCAGTAATTTGTGTAGTTCCTGTTGCTTGAAGACTTAGTGTATTGCCAGAAACTGAACCAATTGTCCCATTTGCTACAGTGTATGTTATCGCCCCTGTACTACTTGAGGTTGCAGATAAGGTTATGTCATCATCTACAGCACCTGAGATAGCATCAAAAATAATAACTGGCTGAGCTTTATTTACAGTTAAAGTAATCGTTTCAGTAGCCGTCTGATAATTATCAGACTCTTGAACAGCAGTAATTGAGGTAGTCCCCGCTTGATTAATTGATACTGTACTATCTGATAATGAAGCAATGCTTGTATTGGCAATTGAATAACTTATAGTGCCCGATATTGTTGAAGATAAAGAAAGGTCAAAATCCGTATCGCCATATGTTTTGGAAATATCAGTAAAGGTTATTGTCGGAGCACCTCCCTTATTAACGGTAAGAGTCATAGTGGCTGTTGCTGCCAAATAATTTGTGTCAGACACCTGTGAAGCAGTTACTATAGTTGTGCCAACTCCCATAATGTTTACTGTATTGCCATTAACAGTAGCTATATTTGAATCTGCTATACTGAAAGAATATAAACCTGTACTACTTGAAGTAGCCGATAAATTAAAGTCAGGGTCACCAAAAGTCTTTGTGATATCATTAAAAGTAATTACGGGCTGTGCCTTGCCCATAGTTAACGTCATGGTGATTTGACCAGACTTATATTTTGAGTTAGCTAACTGGGTTGCTGTAATTATAGTCTGACCTGAACCTATGATTGTCACTGTTGTTCCTGATACAGTAGCAACACTAAGGTCGGAGCTTGAGTAGATAAAATCTCCTGTTCGATTTGATGTGGGTGGACTAAGACTAAATGGAGCAGTATCTGAAGATTTATTTTGGTCTGGGAAGTTTGTCAGCACTGTCTCTCCTTGAATGATATTTACTTCCCTTGTTATTGATTGAGCGGGGTTATAGGTGTTATTACCCCCTTGACTAAATGTAATTAGTAATTTGCCTGGGTGCGTAATTGAAATTTCGTCTCCAGTTTGAGTATAGGTAGCGTTATTTTCAGCAGAGATTGAACTACTTACAGTAAGAGATGATGTTGCACTAACAACCGAGACGTCTAAAGTAAGGGTCGCAGTGAAGGTAAGTAGTGTAGCAAAATCATAAGGTATTACAATCTCTTGATTGGACTTTATAACATCAAAGGTTAAAGTTTTAGACGCACTACTATAATTAACACTTTCTGACACTGTAAATGTTAATGTTACTATTCCTGTTTGCTGGATACTTACCAGCTCATAGTTATTTAGGGTGCCTGATAAGGTAGCTGCACCTGTAACACTTAATTGTACCGAGTCGGAGGATGTTGCTGTTGCAACCACAGGAATTGTAGTAAAAGATACTAAGGCTGTAGTGACTGGGATTCCCGTAACTGTAATTTCTTGATGGGCTTTTCCAACAGTAAGAGTAGTGGTTACATTTCCTGCTAAATATCGGTCATCCTCAGCAAGAGTTGCGGTAAGGGTAACTACTCCTGCTTTATTTATAGTAACTGTTGTACTACTTATACTAGCTATTGCAGTATCTAAAGAGCTAAATACATACTCACTGGTATGGTTGGGATTATCGCCTAAATTATTAGTGGTAATTTCAAAATCAGGGTCTCCATATGTAGCTGTAAATGGACCAAAACTGCCTAGGTTTGGTGTAGCTTTACTTACTGTTAGGGTCATTGTAGCTGTGGCAGATAAATAGTTGTCATCTGCTGCAAGAGAAGCTGTTACTATAGTAGTCCCAGCCTTATTAATATTGAGCTGATTTGAAGATCCTACAGCTAGCTGTGCTATGGAAGGATCTGCTAGTGTATATGTAAAAGCTCCTGTACTACTTGAGGTGGCTGATAAAGTGACTGTACTTGTGGCTCCATAGGTTGTAGTAATGTCATTAAAAGTAATTACAGGTTGTGCCTTATTTACCGTTAAAGTCATCGTCGCCGTTGCAGAGGCATAATTAGTGTCAGCAACTTGTGAGGCGGTAATAATTGTTGTTCCTGCTCCAACTATCGTTGTGGTACTTCCAGTTACTGTAGCTATAGAAGTATCTGCTACTGTAAAGCTAAAAGCTCCTGTACTACTTGAGGTAGCAGTCAAATTAAAGTCAGCGTCACCAAAAGTGATTGTAATGTCATTAAAAGTAATTACAGGTTGTGCCTTATTTACCGTTAAAGTCATCGTCGCTGTTGCAGAGGCATAATTAGTGTCAGCAACTTGTGAGGCGGTAATAATTGTTGTTCCTGCTCCAACTATCGTTGTGGTACTTCCAGTTACTGTAGCTATAGAAGTATCTGCTACTGTAAAGCTAAAAGCTCCTGTACTACTTGAGGTAGCAGTCAAATTAAAGTCAGCGTCACCAAAAGTGATTGTAATGTCATTAAAAGTAATTACAGGTTGTGCCTTATTTACCGTTAAAGTCATCGTCGCTGTTGCAGAGGCATAATTAGTGTCAGCAACTTGTGAGGCGGTAATAATTGTTGTTCCTGCTCCAACTATCGTTGTGATACTTCCAGTTACTGTAGCTATAGAAGTATCTGATACTGTAAAGCTAAAAGCTCCTGTACTGCTTGAGGAGGCTGATAAAGTAAAATTTGTATCTCCAAAGTTCTTTGTTATGTCACTAAAAGAAATTACAGGTAGAGCTTTTTCTACTGTAATAGTTGATGATGTACTACAGCTATTGGCATCAGTAACGATTACCTTATAGTTTCCTGGGGAAATTTCTGTTGTTGTAGAGGTGGTTTGTCCATCATTCCAAGAATAAGAATAAGGAGGTGTCCCTCCAGAAACAGTTGCGTTTAAATATCCGCTAATTTCTGTAGCTCCTGTAAAGGTGGTTTGTAGCGAAAGTACTGTTGGCTCAGTTATTGTAACAGTTTGGGTAACACTGTTACTCTGTGCATCTGTAACTGTAACAATGTATGTCCCCGCTATTAGATCTACAGCTTGATTAGAGGTTTGTACTGGATCTGAATCCCAACTATAACTATATGATGCTGTATTAGAGCTATTAACAGTAACAATAGCATTGCCTTCATTACTTCCAAAACAGTCTACCATACTATTTACAGTGGCTGATATTCCATCATTATCTTCATTAGTTATCGTTATGTCTTCAACATCTGATGCGCTTAAATCATTATAATTTGTGTCTGCTGTTGAAGCTGGATCTCCTGTTACTAATTGATACTGAATGTCTCCATCAAAAAGTTCATCATCTACTCCAGATACAGTAATGGTTTGGGATACATTCCAATTAGCATTTGTGAAAGTTAAATTAGAAACCGATACTAAGCCTTCTGTGACATCAGAAACGCTTATTGGTACTATTACATCTCCCTTAGGATCTATGGTGAGGGAAATATCAACATCAACGCTTTGAGCTCCATTTTCGTCTGTAGTTGGTGAATTAGTAGAACTTACATTTATTCCCTGGTTTACTTGAGTTAAAGTAATTTCAGATTTTTGAGTAGAGAAAAACGTAAGATCCATTGCATCACTCCATGAACCATATTCTATAAGATATCCATCTGCACGATTATCACAATTATTAACGTCATTCCATTTAGATCCTCCATCAAACTTTGTAATAACATAATCTTGTCCTGTGCCACAGTCATAATTTGCATTATTTGGATCATTTGTTTCCCAATTATTCCATTGATTCGTATTAGATGACTCACCAACTAGTGATTTACTATCTCCATTTGATGAACTCCAAACAAGTGTTCCATTTTCAGGGCCAGTTACCCAATACCATTCCCCTTCAGTAGTCTCATCAGATAATCCGATCCAAATATTTGAGGCGTCAACATTATTTTGAACAAAAACATCTTCTTCTTCAGACGTTAGTGTGACAAGATAACCTGGTTCATTTTCGTAAGTTGAAGAAACTGAACTTGAATTAGCATCAGCCCATGAAACACCACTAGAAGATATATATTTATAAATATGCCCGTTTTGTGGATTTAAAAAAGTTCCATCTACTTGAGTTGTAATAAATACTCTAATTTTAATGTCTACTCCATCATCTGTTGTGTTTATTTCAATGGAGTTTAAAGCATTTTCAATATTTTCTGCTGTACCTTTAAAATTAACCGCTAATACATTATCCCAACTGCTGTATCCATAATCAAATTGTAAACCACTTGTAGTTGTAACATCAAAAGTGGCAGTTACGTGTCCTGAAACATAAACAGCCGCTTTATAAATTTCGTTTTCATCATATCCCTCTAATACATAATCACCTTTTAAGGGCCAATTATTTGTGTTAGAGGGTACATTTTGATCTTCAGGTGGAGTTAATTCTACAATTTGAAATGTAGAAGAAATAGTCCCAGTATAATCTCCAATCCCCGTTATTGTTAAGGATGCTGTACCTACTTGAGTATTGTTAAAATAAGCTACTTCATAATCAGTGTCTTGAATTAAAACTGCTCCATAGTATGTAATGTTTAAGTCTGGTTCTACTCCACTAGTTACTATGGTATGTGCAGGAATTGCTTGTAATGATCCATCCTCAAGCCTGCGTTCTTGAGTAAGCTGAACCTCAGCTAATTGAACATCATATACAGGTGTTCCGCTCCCATACTCAATAATTCTTCTTCCTATATCCGTTCGAGATTCATCAACAAAATCTCTAAACTCTTTACCCCAAATAGCTCCGTAGTCTTCTCCAACCTCAACAGCACTTGGTTGATCAGCCGCCCAGTTATTATATTGTCCATCTACATTTCCAGAGGGAGTTCTTATTGTAGTGCCTGAAGCTGATCCACTAATCCATTTCCATGTTCCTTCACTTTCAACATCTGTAAGTCCTAACCAAAAATCATCAAAGGATTCTAAAAATTTCATTTCCTCTGAACTTGTTATCGTAGGTAAGTAACCTTGACTCAAATAATCATACGATAAATCTGCTTCTGATTTTGCCGATGACCATGATACAGATCCATTAATCAATTTATATTTATGTCCACTAACAGGGTTGGTGTAAAAATTATTCTCATAAGTTGAAATAGCTGTTTTAATATTTATTATTCCACCCGCTACATTTGTTGTAGAAACCGTAATTGAGTTTAATGCTGCCTCAATTTCTGAAGGAGTTCCAGAAAAAACGACTACTTCGGTATCGTCATAATCATTATTAAAACTTTGAAAGGAAAGACCTGTTCTAGTGGGAACAGTAATTTTTGCCCCAGCATCTCCTACCACTATAATTGAGGCTGAGTAGTCAGTAGAAGGATCATATCCTGTTAAAGTATAATTTCCTAATTCTATGACTTGATTTGCAGAAACGTTTTCATTAGTTGGAGGGGTAAAGTCTACTATTTTATATGTCGTAGAATTTGTGCCTGTATAATTTCCTATTCCAGTAACTATAGCTGTTGCTTCACCTACAGATGAATTATTTGAATACGCTATGGTATAATCGGTTCCCTCTTCTAATCTTGTCCCAGAATAAATCAACTCTAATGGAGGGGTCTTATTACCTGAAACATCAACATGTTTGACAGCAGAAATTGTAGCGTCAGATAAATTCCCTAATTGGGTAAGCTTAACCTCAGCTAATTGTACATCATATACAGGTAAACCGTTGTTCCCATACTCAATTATTGCTCCAGGATAGTCGTTACGTGCTGAATTAGCATAATCTTTAAACTCACCGTTCCAGACACCTCCATAGTTTTGTGAAGAACCACTGTCAGGTTCACCAGTCGCCCAGTTATTATATTGTCCATCTACATTTCCAGAGGGAGTTCTTATTGTAGTGCCTGAAGCTGATCCACTAATCCATTTCCATGTTCCTTCACTTTCAACATCTGTGAGCCCTAACCAAAAATTTCCAAGGTCCTCTAGAAATTTCATTTCCTCTGCACTTGTTACAGTAGGTAGATACCCTTGACTTAAATATTCAAATGATGCATCTGCATCTGACTTTGCCGTTGACCATTCAATAGTGTTAGCTTTAACATATTCATATTTATGCCCATTAATGGGATTTGTATAAAAATTGTACTCATAAGTTGAAATAGCTGTTTTAATATCTATTATTCCACCCAGAACATTTGATGTAGAAACCGTAATTGAGTTTAATGCTGCCTCAATTTCTGAAGGAGTTCCAGAAAAAACGACTACTTCGGTATCGTCATAATCATTATTAGAACTTTGAAAGGAAAGACCTGTTCTAGTGGGAACAGTAATTTTTGCCCCAGCATCTCCTACCACTATAATTGAGGCTGAGTAGTCAGTAGAAGGATCATATCCTGTTAAAGTATAATTTCCTAATTCTATGACTTGATTTGCAGAAACGTTTTCATTAGTTGGAGGGGTAAAGTCTACTATTTTATATGTCGTAGAATTTGTGCCTGTATAATTTCCTATTCCAGTAACTATAGCTGTTGCTTCACCTACAGATGAATTATTTGAATACGCTATGGTATAATCGGTTCCCTCTTCTAATCTTGTCCCAGAATAAATCAACTCTAATGGAGGAGTCTTATTACCTGAAACATCAACATGTTTGACAGCAGAAATTGTAGCGTAAGTTAGGTCAACCACTTGAGCGTTTATAAAATTAAAGAATAACAGACCTATAAATAACTTAGTGATTGGAATTTTCATATAATACAAATACTATTAAAATATTTCTGAATTATAATTGAATCAAAAGTTCAACCCTTCTATTAATCCTGTGTTGTTCTTGAGTACATTTATCTGCTAGGCTACAATCATTAAGGAGTTGAGTTTCACCTTTTGCAATAATTTCTATTCTGCTTGAGGCTATACCCTTTCTAATTAACGATGCTTTTATGTTTTCAGCACGTTTTTTAGAAAGTGACATATTATAATCCGCATTTCCTACACTATCGCTGTGCCCTGTAAGGAGTATACCAGCATTTTTATTTTGTAATAAATACGAGGCTACAGCATTGATTGTCTCGTTTGCACTTTCTTTAAAGTAGAATACCGAATCAAATGCAAAATTGATATCCTTAAATTCTTGTGTTACTATTGAGGTCACATTTGTATTTGCAGCGGTATTGGCCAATTTAAACTCTGTTCTTCTTTGTTTCGAATTACTGTAATTACAATTTGCTGTCATACAATCGGCACTACTAACAAACTCGCCTTTACCAAGGCTTACAAGCTGTTCACTATCCACACCATAGGCGATAAGCTTATTCTTTATAAAGTCTGATCGCTCTTGAGAAAGCCATTTATTGTAAACATCAGGCCCACTGGGGTCGGTATAAGATTCAATCACTAACTGTTGAGAAGGGTTTTCTTTTAAAAGCTCTGCAAGTTCTCTAACTACAGTTTCTCCTTCAGGGAGATATTGTTTTTTATCAAAACCATATAAGATTTCTCGATCTTTCGACCTGTTGTTATTTACAATATCTGCTAGTTGACCTTCAATTGTTACTTTAGGGTTTAAAGCTATTGTGGCTATTTCACCATGGTCATAGACTCTTGATATATCTATTTTTTTAGTGCTTACTTTATGGTTTTCTTCTGTGATTCTAAGGTTATACTGTTTGCCACATTCCAAATCTTCAATATGGTAAAACCCGTTTTTACTTGTTTGAACAACCTTTACTTGAAGCATATCATCTAAAACTTCAATCTGAGCATTAATTACAGGTTTGTTTGTTTGTTTATTGACTACAAGACCTGATACACTTCCAAAGCAATCAAACACAATAGGATTTTCGATTTCCACTTTATAAATATCATCTGATCCTTGTCCGCCTTCTCTATTGCTACTGATATAAGTTTTTCCATCTGCAGAGAAATAAGCAAAGTCATCTTTTACATTGTTCAAAGGCTTGCCTAGATTAAAAGTCATGGCATAGGGATCATTAATAGCAATGCCAAAAATATCTAACCCACCATAGCTAGGATGCCCATCAGATGCAAAATAAAGATTGTAATTGTCGTCTATAAATGGAAACGATTCTCTAGAGGCTGTATTGATTTTAGGCCCCAAATTCACGGGGTCTGCTAAACTGCCGTCAGCTTTTATCTCAACTCTGTATAAATCTGAAAGCCCATAACCTCCTGGTCTATCACTTGAGAAATATAGCATTTTACCAGCCTTATCTATTGATGGGTGAGCATTGTTATATTCGTTTCTGTTAATGCTTAACAGCTCTGGCTTATGCCATTTTCCTTCTTTATTAAGATTATATCGTATGATTTGAAGGTAACTTTCGCCCTGGGAGTTTTGCGCACTTTGGGTTAGATACAATTGATCTCCAGTACTATTTAATGCTGCTGTGGACTGATGAGCCTTAAAATCACTTCTTAAACTAAACTTGATAGGATTAGGTTTGATCAACTTTTCTTTGTTATTGTACGTATACAATGAAGAAAAATATTTACTAGACCAATAGTCTAACTTTGTTTTGGCACGCTTGGAAACGAAAAAATTCTTGTCATTTTGAGCATAGAAACCAAAGTCTGAATATTCTGAGTTTAATTCAAAAGGAGTAAGGACGTAGCGTGTTTTAAATTTGGTCTTGTATTTTTCTAAGAGGCTGCGTTTTGTATGGAATAAAGCCCTACTATCAGTAGGATGCATACTTACAAAATTGCTAATTATTGAATCATAACGATCTTTTGTTTTTAGCGACAGGGCACTAACAGCGTATAGGTAGAGTTCTTCCGCCGTAAAAGAATTAAGATTATTTTTTTCTAAGGACTCCCAAAGATTGAAATTGTAATAGGCTTTATTGTAGTCCCCTTTCTTGTAATAAGAAAAAGCTAGTTTATTTAATAAAGTAGAGTCTCCAGATTTGTTGATATACTTTTCATAGTGTTTAACTGCCTTGGCATAGTGCAAAGAGTTAAAACTACTTTCAGCTTTTTTTAGTTGACGCGACTGCGAAAAAGAAAAATAAGCAAAAAAACAAAATATGACTAATAAATATTTGTTCAAAATACTTGTAATTATTTCAGAAACAGCGCAAATAAGCTCTCAAATGTTTATAAGTACGATTTTTTGTTTATAAAAGATTTATTTTCTTTACTATTTATTGTAATTTTGTTATAATTTTTATCGCTAATTCAATGTTAAAGTGCAATATTTTCAATGCTTTCAATTCAAAAAGTGTTTTTAAAAACATCAAAATAATTAGACATTTATTTTTGATAAATTTTCTCATAATTTCAGGTCACACCATGAGTCAAAGTCCAAGTTATGACTTAAAAAGACTTGAAACCTCTAAGTATTTTTACAACACATTAGGTATCGGTAACATCATTTATTTTGGCACCAACCAAGGTGTATTTAAGCTTTTAGATGGTAAAATTAAATTGCATAATAAAGAAATTGTTGGCCCTATTGCTGTAGAAAATGGAAATATAGAAGCGGGAACTGTAAGGGTTAGTAATCAATTTAGTAATATCCTGCCTAGAGAATATAAAGAAGCACCCAAGAATGTTTACATAAACCAAGATATTCTTTATTTAACTGTCAAGGGAAAGCTTTTTGTTTTTGATAGATATGATTATGACCTTAATTCTATTGGTAGTGTGAGGGCAATTACCGAAAACTATATTGGAACCTATGGTGGAGTAATCAGAAAGGGGGATTCTTCAAAAATATTAAATTACACTAATAGCTATATCAGAGAATATGATAAAGCTACCTTTATTTGTTGGGATGGACTGTATGTTTTTTGCGACTCGATTAAGAAAAACTATCATTCAGGTATCTCTTCAGGAGTTAATGTTAAAGGCAAACAGCTTGGAATAGCTAAAGATATAATTGAAATTGAACATCCTAATTACTTGATTAATACCGACAAAGGGTTTTTTAATATAAACATTATTGAAGATGAGGCTACATTGATATCTAATGATTTTTCTGAAGTAAATTTTGTAAACTGGTTTGAAAAACCCAAAAGCATTTCTAATGAAACATTATTTTCTTATAAAAATAAAATCTTCAGTATCAATCTTCTAACTTTTGATATCTCCACCTTATTTGAATTTCAAAATGAAATCACAAGTGTTTATGCTAACGGACTTGAAGAGATATATATACTTTTAGATAGTAGTCTCATTCGCTTTAATAAATATAATGGTGAGCAATCAGTCATTATGGAAAACCTAAGATTAGTCAATGATGTTGGAGTATTTGAAAACTTTGTTTTTGTTACCACTGACCTAGGGCTTCATCTGTATGATAGATATACAAAAGTTATTCAAAAAAACGTATTAAATGACGAGTTAAATAAAAAAGCGTTTTTTATAGGTAAAGACACATTATTTCTTGGAGGAGTAAATGGACTCTATAAATTTGATTACTCTGGTATTTCAAACTTATTCTTAACAAAAGTGAATCAATCAAAGCCAGTTGAAAATAGTTTTATCCAAGATATTATAAAATTGAAATGGCAGATATTATCATGTGTGTTATTGCTACTAGTGATTTCTAACCTAATGATCTACAAAAAATATAAGAATGAACAAAAATTAAAGTATGTTGTCTCAGTTGATCTTAAATCAGATATAGAGAAATACATTAATGAAAACATTAGTTCTGTCAATATTGAGACAATAAAGTCAACTTTTAATCTATCCAATAATCAGCTATATAGCTATATGGGGAATGTTAATCCAGGAGAAGTAATTCGAAGGAAAAGAGTAAGCCTTGTAAAAAAACTAAGAAAAGCTAATACAAGTGAGCAGGAAATATCTACGCTAACGGGATTCTCAATTAGCTATCTTAAAAAGATATAATATTATTCTCACGCAACACGTTACAAACTTTCCCCAAACACATCCCCCCTAAAGCAGCATCCAGAGAATCTCATGGTATGGCAATGACAGTTGAGGTTAAGAGAGGATTTGGATTGTGTCCATTGGTGTAAAAAATATCTTAAGGGAAAGCCTCTACTAAAACAATCCTTAACTAATTAATAAACATATAATTAGCTTTAATATCTGGGGTTTAATCTATGTTTTGTCTTAAATGATGAGGTTTAGGGTTATATCTATAACACACAACTAAATCTATATAGGAAAACGAATCTCTGAAACCCACCCCTCGACATAAGAACTAGGTAGGGATGGAAACTTTCAGCTTTTAAATACAATGTCATAGTCCACATCTTTACCTATGTGTTTAGTTACATATTTGCATACTGTTTCACTATCATAGATTGGCTGGTAGTCTCCTACTGATAAATTACCTAATCCACAGAATGCTTTAGCTTACAGCCTTTAATTAAAATATATTTTACATTTAATTGTCTGTAATTTCAATTTCACCAAGCATCTCTGAATGAAGAGAACATTGGTAATAATAAGTGCCTTTTTCTGTAGGTGTCCAAATTACTACATCATTCGTAGCTCCATAGTTTATTCCATCAATAACTAAATAATATGTTGTTCCATTTGCAGGATTAGATTTAAGATAGAAAGGATGACCTTGTGCGTTAACATTAAAATAAATGTTATCCCAAATATTAAAGGTTAGGGTAGGATCATTACCTTCAACTTGTCCTTCTCTGTCTTTTCCATTTAAAACATAGTCAGAATTATTTGTAGATGTTACATCTAAAATAAAATTCTCGGGGCAATAACTCCATATTGGTTTATTATCAACTTTTAGATTAGAGTTTTCAGAAAAATTTTCAGGTTCACTTCTAAAATTTGAAGCACACCATCCTGAAATATCTTGGTTAAACATTAAAGTATTTTGAAACATTTCTTCCATATCATTTACATTTATGGTATTCCAATTACCAATATCTTGGTTAAACTTGGTTGCTCCTTTAAACATTGATCTCATATTTAGGACGCTTGAGGTGTCCCAATTTCCAATATCTTGATTAAATGATTGTGCATCATTAAACATTTCTTCCATATCATTTACTTTTATGGTATTCCAATTACCAATATCTTGATTAAACTTGGTTGCTCCTTTAAATATTGATCTTATATTTAGGACGCTTGAGGTGTCCCAATCTCCAATATCTTGATTAAATGATAGCGCACGTAAAAACATATAACTCATATTTATGACGCTTGAGGTGTCCCAATCTCCAATATCTTGATTAAATGATTGTGCGTTATTAAACATAGACTCCATTGACGTAACATTTGATGTATCCCAATCACTAATATCTTGATTGAATTTTACAGCACCAATAAACATTTCAGACAAATTAACTACGCTTGAAGTATTCCAATTCGATAAATCTTGATTAAACACGGAAGCATTATTAAACATGGATTCCATATTTATTACTTTTGATGTATCCCAGTTTGTAATATCCTGATTGAACTTTTCTGCCGAACCAAACATAAATCTCATATTGGTAACTTTAGAAGTATTCCAATTAGATAAATCTTGGTTAAAAGACGAAGCACCATGAAACATACTATTCATATTAGTTACATTTGACGTGTCCCAATTTGATATATTTTGATTAAAATTATATTTACTCGTAAATAAATTTGACATATCAGAAACCTTAGAAGTAACGACATTTGTCAAATCATCCCCTCTTCTAATCATCCTCCTGAGCATATCATCACTTACAATTGTATAGTTGATGTTATTAAAATCGAATATATCTCCGATTTTCACAAATTCATTTGCTTTAACAGTAATTCCATTTTCATCAAGATAAAGAGGATCTAATTTCAGAAAATTTGCTTGAATAGTAGTATCAGAATTAATATTAACTGTTACAACACTCGACTGACTACTAATCCCTTCCCAACCTGAAAATTCATACCCTTCCTCTGAAATTGCTGTTATGGTAACATCTGTCCCCTCATCATATGTTCCCCCCTCATTTGAGACTGACCCTCCTTCACCAGCTGTAACATTCAGGGTGTATTGTGTTGGCTCTGGTTCTGGCTCTGGCTCTGGCTCAGGTTTTGGTGTAGCTACAACACTTTGAAGAGGGGTGGTGTCTTCTTCCTCTGTAGAGCAGCTGTAGATTATTGCTGTTGAAAACAATGCTATAAAAGATAGATAAAGTAGATTTTTCATATTTCTAATTTAGAAAGAATAGGTTACATATCAAACCCCAACCTCAATTCCAACAGAAAAACCGTTTCCTAAAACCCATGCCCCTTTGTTTGGGATAGGAGTGCTTGAGAAGTTTTAGCTTTTAAATACAATATCGTAGTCCACATCTTTACCTATGTGTTTAGTTACATATTTGCATACTGTTTCACTATCATAGATTGGCTGGTAGTCTCCCACCGAAACATTTCCCATTCCATACTTAACTTCCTGATAGGTCATGTCTGTATTAGTGCCTATAAGCATATGTACATGCAGGTTATTGTAATCTCCCTTGTCTCTTTCTGTTACATAGAATGCCTGTTCTACCTTATTAGATGCCTTGAGGAGTTTAGTGATCCAGTTTCTCACTGTCATGGTGTGGATCTTATATGGAGTTCTACATGTGACAAAGTAGTTCCATTGTAATTGCTGGAGGAAGCTTGCGTAATCTTTAGCTAAGTTCATTTTGGTTAAGTTTAGGGCATAGCAGGGATTAAGGCTATCTATGCCTGGTTAGTATATACATCATGTAAATTGAATTAGATTTTTATTTGAATACTTAAAGATACTCAAAAATTAAACCACTAAATTTGGGATATTAGATTGATGATTGCAAAAATAGAGAAAAGGCAACTCTACAGGCAACTGAAAAAAAGAAGTCCCGAAAACACTGGGCTTTCAGGACTTAATAGTGGAGAAGATGGGACTCGAACCCACGACCTCTTGACTGCCAGTCAAGCGCTCTAGCCAGCTGAGCTACATCCCCAAAACGTTGTGCTAAACTAAACA
>Ga0209555_10001328_pt1 | contig 19089 bp, 11 predicted proteins | sample SaaInl85LU_5_DNA_FD_184643 | JGI IMG/M metagenome (GOLD analysis project Ga0209555, IMG submission 184643) | Marine microbial communities from expanding oxygen minimum zones in the Saanich Inlet - ESP_85LU_5_DNA (SPAdes) (version 2) | ecosystem: Environmental > Aquatic > Marine > Intertidal... | reverse complement strand
ATCAGCACCAAAAGCTGTTGGGTATGCTGTATAACTTGTTGTTTCAAGACCTTCAAAAGGACAGAATTGTACTAGGGTTAACGAATATTGATTAGATGCGCTAACCGCAAAATCTGTTGATGCAAGGTTTAAAACAACTGTTTTCCCCTCAACGATTGCGCCTTCAAATAATCCTACAATACTAAAAGTTGAAACAATATTTCCGGATTCAAAGCTAAACTCATTTCCTCCTTCAATTGTAAAATCAACGCCCTCAACAGCTGTTGAGGATTCATCAACACTTATGCTAAAAGTTCCGCCGCCCACAGGTGTTGTTGCAGCTACACCAATGGATACATTATTTGCAGCACCATCTTCCACAAAAAGTGTTGAGCTACTACTTGTGTATCCAATTGTATTTACCCTATCATTTAAATAAGGATAATCACCTGTATCTCGATCACATGATGTAGCTATAATTGCCACAAATGAGAGAGTTAAAATTTTATATATATTTTTCATAATAATAATTATTGTTTAGTAAATCTGTATGTTGTTTGAGTAGTACTACCACAATCTCCATATACGTCGTCCGTGAATGTCAATTCAAATTGAGAATCGTCATCAGAAGTATATTCTGAGGCTTCTAATGGATTTCCAAAGAAGTAGTTACCTGCACATGAACAATTACAGTTATTTTCAATCGGTACAGTAACTTTACCACAACTTAACTCGAACAAAAATTCATTTAGTGTTGAACAATAATTAGTAAAGTTTGCTGTTAAGAATCCTCTTTGGAATTCACTTCCATCAGTGGTATACAACGTTACAATAGCTCCATCATCCAAAGTTGGTCCATCTACATATGGTGTTATTTGTTCAATTAAATAATCACCTGTGAAATCTGCTTCAAGAGGGCAAGACTTTACAATATTTAGATTGAATCCTGTATCAACCATTGCATTTGCTCCACTCAATTTGAGTATTAAATTAGATCCTTCTTCGGTTGCATAATCTACTGAACCCTCAACTTCGAATTCTCCATAATATTCTCCTGAAGGTATTGTAACCGAGTAGCTTAATAAGCTATATTCGTCTGGAAGTGATGTTGATGTTGGATCAATTAGTATTGCATATTCTCTATCTTCATTTGAAGTTGTTGTTGAAACAACTCTGATTTTGAAGTTTTCTGAAGCCCCTGAAACAAAATAAGTTCCAGCGCCACCGTCAGCGAAATAAGTAACATCGTTACCATTGAAATTATTAACATCTACGCCGTGATTATCTGTATCACTACAAGAAAAAACGAATGCTATTGTCAATAAAGAATAAATTATTTTTTTCATAATTTTCTAATTTTCTAATTTTCTAATTTATAATTTTAGTTATAGCCTGGATTTTGTTGAAATTCAGGAAATACATTGATTTCGCTTTGAGGTATTGGCATTTGAAACAAATGACTTCCTGCAGATAAATTCAAGAAATTGGCAGGTACTGGTGTTCCAGTTCCATCAATAAACTCTCCGTCTGTAGCCGAACGTGATACTCCAAGATTCCAACGCTTAAGGTCAAAAAGTCTGTGTCCTTCAGCAAATAATTCCAATCTTCTTTCTAATTGAATCGCCGCAATAAGGTCATTTCCTGTTTCAGTGCCAGGGGTATAGTCGCTATATCTATTTTCTCTTAATTCATCCAATGCAGCAAGTGCTTGTGCTTCTTGTCCCAAGAAATAATGTGCTTCGGCTTTGTTTAAAGCAACTTCTGCTGATCTTATGATTTTTGGATCAATCACACCATTTTGCTGTCCCGTTTCTCCATACATTTTAAAAATAGCATTATAAACCATACCATCTTGATCAGGTAAGTTTGCTATGTATGCATTACGTCTAGCATCTGTATTTTGATATAGGTTGTTGAGTTCGAATGAAACTACATATTCAGGAACTACTTCATTATTTGCTGTAGATTGACTCCATTCTGTTCCTATGCTAATTCCGTCCAAGTTTCTGTCTTGATCGATCTTGAAAATCACACCTGCTTCAGAAGCATCTTTCCAAACTTGACCAACCTCAGAAAAGGTTGATATTGGCGTAGTCACATCATTAGCAGCATCAACCGCATTTTGATACTCTCCCATGTAGAGGTAAACTCTACTTAAAAGGGCACTAACAACTTCTTTGTTCAATCTTGCAACACCGTTGTCTTCATTAATAAGAGCTTTAGCATCTACAAGTTCGTTTTTGATGAATTCGTAAGAATCTGCTACGTTAGGTCTTAGATTTCTCACGTTAGGGTCAATTCCAGTTATAATAGGAAGCCCAAGACTTGTATCTGCGCCATTTTGTGTTGGTATTTTGCTGTAAACACGTACCATGTCAAATAGAGCTAAAGCTCTAGCTGCTCTCGCTTCTCCAATAAAGTTGTTTTTCTCAGCACCATCCTCTAGATTACCAATGTTATTCAAAACAAGATTAGCTCTGTTTGTAACAATGTATGGCGAATATAACATTCCCCAAGATAAGTTTGGAGAGTGTCTCCACTCGTGAAAAGATTGGTTTGAACGTCGTCCTCTTTGCGCAAGGATTACGTTATCGGTCATAATGTCCGGAAGACTCAATAGGCTTCCTCCGTAATAGGATCCACCTAAAAAGGCAGAATAGATCCCTCTTGTAGCAAATTCAAACTCAGAAGAATTTGTATAGTAATCGCTAGGAGAGAGTGAATCATTTGATTTTTGAACTAATTCATCGTCACAAGACTGAACTAGTAAAAGACCAAATGCAAATAATAATGTTTTAAATATAATTTTCATGTCTTTATTTTTTTAAAATTTAATATCAACTCCAATGGAAAACGATCTCAGAGTAGGATAACTGTAAAGATTATAGTTACCAAAACCAACACTGTTTGCTGTTTCTCCACTACCAATACCAACTTCAGGATCGCCATTAAAGTATGGAGCATATGTCCATAGGTTTTGCCCTTGAACAAATATTCTTACGGTGCTAAATCCAAAGTTATCAATGGCGCTTACAGGTAAATTATACCCTACAGTTAAATTTCTCAATCTGATGTAGTCACCTTTTTGTAAAAATCTATCAGAATTTTGCTGTGCTTCATTTCCGTATAGTGGACTTGGAAGTACATTTGTATCTCCTGGGTTTTTCCAATAATTGAATGCATCAACTCTTTGGTTGTCATTTACATTTTGTCCATCACTTAACATGTTAGATTCCATATAATTGAGGACGTAATTACCGCTTTTGAAGTAAAAGTCAGTAGCGATATCAAATCCTTTGTAGTATAGATAAAGATTAAGTCCTCCATCAAAATCTGCAATTGGAGATTTACCACTCATCACTACGTTTGCGTCCGAGTCGTAAACATTTGTTATGTTTCCATCTGAGTCATAAAATAAAGGCTCACCATTTGCAGGATTAACTCCACCCCATCTTGGTAAATAAAAGGTATTAATCTCTTCACCTACAGTAATGATGTTGTTACTACGTATTATATCATCACCATTTGGGTTGTTTACTGAAGGTACAAGCTTTGTCACTTCGTTGTCAACAAAAGCAATATTTCCTCCAAGTGTTAGTCTTAAATCTTTTGTTGAGATTGCATCCCAACTAAGTTCAATTTCTACACCTCTATTAACCATTTCTCCAATGTTGCTGAAAATACTCCCGTCAGGTTCTCCACCTTGAGATGGTAGCGGAGCATTCAGTAACAGATCAGAAGTCGTTCTTTCATAGTAATCAACAACACCTCTAAGCTTGCGGTCGAATAATGTAAATTCTGCTCCTATATCAAAAATAAAGTTTTTTTCGAATCCTAAGTCAACATTACCATTGTCTGAAGGTATTGCTGTTGACTGACCATTTAAGCTACCAAAGCCTAAAGTTGCTAGTGAGGCATAAGATCCAATTCCGTTTCTATTTCCTGAGGAACCTGCTGAAGCACGGATTTTAAGGTCGTTAACTAAATCAAAATTCCACCAATCTTCTTTGGTGATGTTCCATGCAGCACTTGCAGAAGTAAAAATTCCTGACCTGTTGTTTTCTCCAAAAACAGAAGACATATCACGTCTTGCAGATGCAGTAAACAAATACCTTCCATCATAATTGTAGTCTAAAAACGCACCATAACCTAATACAGTGTTTTCAAACAAAGATGTAGATGTTGCATCAGGAAGAGCAGCCACAGATTGTACAGAAAAATCTGGATTAGAGAATCCAATACTGGATAAGGAATAAGACCTCGATGTATTTTTATTGAATTCAAATAGTCCAGTTAATGTTACGTCGTGTTTTTCTCCAAAAACTTTGTTATAAGACAACAAGTTTGTAATTACATAATTCAGTGACATAGATCCATTGTCTGTTTTTGATCCTGGATTGTCTGCATCACCAACATAACCTTGAAGAACCGAATTAGGCTTCATATAATTTTCTCTTCTAAATCTTACATTTGTTGCACCAATTTTAAACGTGTTAGTAAGTCCTTCTGTAATTTTAGCTTTAGCAGTTATGCCTCCTAAAATTGTAGTAGTATAAGTATCTTCTGGATTATTAACGATTGCTTCAGAGATTGAGTAACCATTTCCAGTTAAATTCCATAATGGTTGTCCAAATTCATCATATAAGATGTTGTTGTCGTCATCAACCTCGTATTTAGTTTCGTACGGGTTATAATCATACATAGCACGAAACGGGTTTTGAACGTTGTTACGGTCACGAGGTTCGTCCGATGTAGTACTTGTAATACTGAAGTTTGTTTGTACCTCAAGCCATTTTTTTGCTTGATAGGAAACATTTAATCTAGCATTCATTCGCTCGAATCCGCTGATATCCTTAATAATACCAGTGTTTCTGTCATGTCCAAGGCTCATAAAGTATGATAAATCATCTGATCCGCCGGCGATTGAAAGCGAATTAGATTGAACGGTTGATTCTTGAAGAAGAGTGTCCATCCAATCGGTTTCTCTTCCGAGGAGTCTATCATATTCTGCTTGAGTTGAAATTGAAGCTCCTGGAGTAGACAGTGCGTTAGAAACTCCTAATGCAGCAAGTTCTCGTTCATACTGAATTTTTTGAGTAGCATTCATCATTCTAAAATTGTTTTTAATCATCTGACCAGTTCCAACTCTAGAAGAAAGCGTTATTGTTGCCCCTTTGTTTTTGAGGCCTGCCTTAGTTGTAATTATAACAACTCCGTTTGCAGCACGAGCACCATAAATCGAAGCAGTAGCCGCATCTTTCAGTACAGAAATACTTTCAATATCGATGGGGTTTACAGAATTCAAATTAGGCGCAATTAAGCCGTCAATGATGTACAAGGGCGCACTGGAAGCGTTGATAGAACCAACACCACGAATACGAACAAACGCAGTTTGTCCCGGTTTACCATTTCCTGCCACAACTTGCACACCAGGAGCAATACCTTGAAGCATGTTGTCTACAGAGGTCGTAGGGGATAATTTTGCAAGATCCTCTCCAGAAACTACTGATACTGCAGAAGTAAGTTCATCACGTTTTTTTGATCCAAATGCTACGACAACAACCTCATCTAGCGAGTTGTCAACTTTCATTTGAATTTGAAAAGATGAAGAATTTCCAACTGTAATTTCTTGTGTAGTAAATCCTACAAAACTAATTAACAGTTTGTCGTCGGCTGATGCTTCAATGGTAAAATTCCCATCAAAATCAGTTGTTGTTCCAGTGGAAGATCCTTTAATAATAATGGTGGCTCCAGGAAGTGGGATGCTCATGTCATCAACAACTGTGCCCGAAACATTTTTGTTTTGTGCAAATGAAATCTGCACCACTAAAACCATAAAAAGAATTAGTATTACACTAAACTTTGTTTTCATTTTTGTTATGTATTTAAATTAGTCTTCGCAAAAATGATAATTATAAGTCAAACAAACAACTTTTTGTTTATAAATTTTATCAATTTGTTAAACATATTACACTTAACAATGTAATAATAATGAATTATGTTTAGTAATGTTTAATTTATCTTAAACTAAATGTTGTTAAAATTTGTGTTTAATAACCATATACTGATGTGATGAATCAAAAAACCACCCGTATTGGGTGGTTTAGAATCCTCGCGGCTAAATTTGTTGGTTTGGAGTATTAGAAACATGGCACAAAAAAAGGCTGTCTCAAAACAGCCTTTTTTGTGTTATGCTCATTTAATAATTATCTAATAACTATTTTATGAGTATACTTCATATTATCCTTAGAGAATTTTAATATATACAATCCTGGTTGTAATCCAGAGAGATCAATTGATGTATTTTTAAATGATAAATTCAAAATATCAGAATAAACTATCTTACCAGATAAGTCATATACATTTAGCTCTGTTTTTTCTATACTTTCTTTTGAAGTGATATTTATATTCCCGTCAGAAACAGTAGGGAACACCCTTAAATTTGAAGATTCAAAAGCGTTTTCGGAAATATGAAGCGATTGCGCAGTAAATTGACCAGAGAAAACACCCCTACCATGCGTAGCCGCAAACACCATGTTGTCATCTCTTAAGTCCAAATCTAATACTTTTACGTTGCTCATTCCGTTATAAGACGTATTCCAAGTAGGGGTTGCACTAGAAAAGTTTTTTGTATACCAAACACCGAGTTCAGTTCCAATAATAACTTCTTCCAGATTAAGAGGGTTTTGTAAAATACTTTTTACTGGAATATCAGGTAAATTACCATCTTTAGCTTGCCATGTAGCCCCTTGGTTATTCGTGTACCAAATATTGTTAACTCCGTAATTATGCATAGTTACAAAAATTTCATTTTCAGATTGTCCAAATTCAATATCAGAAACACTTCCAACTAATCGATTGCCATCTAAGTTAGTCCAGGTTGGATTTGGTCCTTCGGCATTTTCAACTAACAAAACATCTCCTAGAATAGTTCCTAAAAGTAATGTAGATGAAGAGGTAGTATGAGTGGAAACCGTTAGCGCTGTTGGGGTTGCCGTTAATTCTGCATCGGTTAAATCTGTTCTAGTTAAAGTCGCATCAGATTTGATTCCAGCATACCTTCTTAAAATAGAGTTAGTGCCACTTGAGTAATTTGCATATAATATATCTAAATTTGAATCAAGAGCACATGGATTGATAAATGAACCATTTCTTGTACTTTCTCTATTAATAGTCACATCTGCCCCATCAAAATTGTATAGTGAAATGCCTTCGTTGTATACATAATTTGTTATAATATACCTATCTGTTCCATCCTGATCAAAAAATGTATAAGCTCCGTCACCTGCAGCTATTTCAGCAGCATTACTAGGACCTGTTGGGTCAGCATTTTGAGATAATTGTGTACCATTGTCCTGTAGTCCTCCAGCAAAATAATCACCAGAATAGGCTGTTGTTGGGCCAACCGCTACGGTATAATATTGGGCGGTATTGTAACCATTATTTCTAGCTTGAGTTGTTACACCACCATCTGAAGAGTAATAAATGCCACCATCGTTCCCAAAAATAATTTTATTCGGATCGTTATGTCCAAATGCTACAATATGCTGATCGGCATGTACCTCCTGAAATCCAAAACCTCCGTACCAATGCGACAATTGTGTCCAAGCGTCTGATCCATTATAAGATTTAAATAAATCAATACCACCCGTATAAACAGTTTCATCATTAGTTGGGTCAACTTCTAACATTAGGTCATAAAAGGCTTGACCTCTTGTAAAATCAGTTGCACTAATGTTAGGATCAGCATCGTTTGGAAGTGTTTTCGTTTGCGTAGCAAATGAAGGGACAAAACCAGAATTTGTTTTCCTAATAGTAACACCATCAGCTAGTTGGGATAAGATATAGACTTTGCCAGCATTACTTTTAGAGACTGCGATTTGAGTTCTATTACCTCCAGAAACGGAATAAGTTTCCGCAAATGTGACACCGCCATCATCTGAAGAAAATACAGTACCTCCACCATCTCCATATAATCTACTATTGGTAGTAGCTACCCATATTTTACCGTCGGCCCCTATTTCGATGTCATTAGGACAATGCTTATTGCCATCATCAGTAAGTGGTAACGAAAGTTCTGTCCAATTTACTCCTCCGTCCACAGATTTGTATAGGCCATAAGATAATCCACCTATTATTGTAGCAGCGTTGGATGAACCATATAAAGCATCAGCAGCGGCAACGTAGATTTCTGAATTGCCCCCGTTATTTTTAATTTTAATATCATTTATGTGTTGGATACCAGGAACAACAGTAGCAGTAAAGTTTCCAGAAGCAGGATTTAAAGAACCATTTACTATCCCAGATGCCATTGCAGTTTCTATTAGACCTCCATTTTCTCTAGAGATCATAACTGAAGGTATAGTAATTGTAGTGTCATCTCCACCCATCGCAATAGGCTCTCCAGAAATATTGTTGAGCATAATAACTCCGATGGCACCTGCATTTTGAGCATTGTTTACTTTATTAACAAAAGTACAATTACCTCTTCGTATTATGGCAATCTTTCCAGTAGCATCAGCTCCAAAACTGGTGCAGGCTTCAGTAGGGTTACCTGTTGAATCATTAGCTAAAATAAAATCGGCGGTTATTGTTGATGTAATTGTAGTGCCAAAAGCTGTTGTAGGAAAAGACTGGTAATTCCCAGAGATTGAAGATGGGGAATTAACTGTAATGTTAGAGGAAGAAACAAAATAGCTAACACCAGTATTACCGCCAAAAATATTTGTCCATGTGTTTCCACCATCCACAGATTTCCATATCCCATCACCATTAGCGGAGCCCCCCGAATGACCTACATATGACTCCCCTGTTCCTACATAAAAAACATTTGTATTGTTAGGGTCGAAGGTTAAAGTTGAAACAGCTAAGTTTTCTGGAATACCTATTCTTATCCATTGTGAGTTTTCGCTAGATATATTTGTATTTTTAAATAATCCTCCGTTAACTCCACCTGCAAAAACTGTGTTGTCTGTGGGGTCATTTGGGTCAAACATTAGGGCTCTTGTACGCCCTCCTACGTTATTTGGACCACGTTCCACCCATAGATTATCTGCCATATCACCTGGTGTACGATATGCAAACAACTGATTGTTTTGTAATCTTTTTTGAAGTTCAGCAACTTTTATTGGAGTTGGTCTTCCTAATTCTGGGTTCATAGTTAAAACCCATTGTTCTTCGTTGTATTTATTAGGGGGGAGGTCTAATTTTTTACGTTCTTTTTTTGAAAGTTTTAAAGTCTCAATAAATGGGTGTGATTCTAAATGCTGTTGATGAGTTTGTTTTACCTTATCCACATAAGAATCGCTTTTACTGTTTTGATTATTGTAAATAGAAACACTTAGAATTCCGAAGAATACAAACAAAACACATATAATGATATTGGTGTTATTTCTCATCTTTTTTTTAATTAGTTTAATTTATAAAATTATAAAATCAGTGTTTTAAAAAAACATAAGCCATTAACTGAATGATGGCTTATGATTTTTTAAATTAAAATCTTTATTAAGTCATTTTATTACTTAATAAGTTAAAGCACACAATTAAAATGAGTAAAGTGTGTATTCATAGCCATTAGTAACTTCAAGAACAACAATCATTCCTCCTAAACCATCGTCAGAGTTTGCGGTATCTGCTGAAGAAAGGTTGTATGAGCTTGTACTTATAGAGCCAACTGTTTCAGGAAAATGTTCTTGACTCCAAGTTAAGGTTAAAGGCACTTCGTCAGTTAACCCTAATCCAGAATATGGGTTTTCCCACAAATCTGTGACTAAATAATAAGTTCCATCAGCTAAACCTCCTAATAAATCATGTTCAGGGCATGCAGATGACCCAAGCACATAATCTAAATAGTTGAATGCTGAGTCATATAGTATTAAATCAAAATCCATATCACAAAATGATGCAATAGATAAATCACCACTTTCAGCAGAACCATCCCACGATAAAGTCAAGTCAAGTTGATTATTAATGTAATCCCCTTCAATAGTTCCTGAATATGTAAAATGTGAAACAATAAAGTTAGAAACTGCTTTACCAGTTAACTCTAAGGTTTCAGTACCCTCAATATCTCCTGTCTGTAATATGCTTATTGATGAAGAACCTGTTAAATCTCCAGCCGGAATAGTTATTGTTCCAGTTTCAAAATCGTTAGAATTAGCACTACCACCAGTTTGAACGATTTCTATTACTGCATTTACTGGTTGGGGTGAACTTATATTTGCAGTAATCACTATTTCGTAAGTACTTGGGTCATCTTCGTCAATAGCACTTTCTATAAATGTGGTAGGAGAATTAGAGGAAAGTGTTATAGTTGCTGGACTATAATCGATTAACGATTTTCCAGTTAAATCATCATCTTCATTACAAGATGCAAGCAATCCGCAAATTAAAATGGAAGACAAAAATATAGTTATTTTATTTTTCATATTGAATGTTATTATATTATAATTATTGTTTAACATAAGTATTGGTATATTGACGGTTGCCAGCACTAAACGCAATTTCGTAATTTATCACTAAATCTCCATTTGGTAATACCGTACTACCACCTAAATCAATTACATCATTACTATAGTAGTTTTGTGCTAAATCTTGAGATGGTAATGATAAAGTACTACAAGTGTCATTAAAGTTAAACCCTTGATCCGGCGCAATAGCACCAGCTGCCCAGCCACCAGTTGTAACTGTCTTGTAATAACCAGGAGAAATTTCAACAATCTCTTCAATTCCATGATCCCAAGTTGCACCATCATCTCTAACAGCAGTTACATCATATAAGCCAGCTAAATTTGAAGCACAGTTTACAACAACAGAAAATTTACCTATTGTAGAAGCGTAATAGTATACATCACCATCATTCTGATATACCTTTACGGCAAATTCAAAAATATCTCCAATTCTAAGATCACTTGCAGCGATACCAAATCCAGAAATATAATCATCAACAGTTTCGTATTCTAAATCAAAAGGTAACGTAGTTGATTCAAGAAGGCTAACTTCTGCACCTCCATTAAATGTTTTAATTAATTCAAACTTATCAATATTGTCTAGGGATCCTAAATTCATTCGTGCTAAGAAGCTTAAATCTACATCTGCAGGAGCAAATGCGATTTCTGTATTTTCAAGATCTTCCGAATTTAAAGGAGTCCCGAGTAGTTTTCCAGTTGATCTAGAAATATCAATTATTGCACCAGCTTCATCTGATGCTGGTAGTGTGTTATCGTAATCATCATCACAACTTAAGAATAACATAAGTGATAATGTAAACATTAAGAAATAATTTACTTTTTTCATTGTTTTCATTGTTTTCATTGTTTTATTGTTGCCAAATTAAAGATGAGGTTAGTTCATCACCGCCAATAAATTGAGCTCCAGCCCTATAATTATCAGCATTTAAAGAAGGCTCTGTAGTAGGGTAAAAATACCTTGAAGGTATTTGATTAATATTGCCTTCTATCGCAGGATTTAGTACAGGAATTTTTGTTCTTCTCCATTCAGTCCAAGCCTCAAATCCTTGACCGAATAATGCTAGCCATTGTTGTTCAGCTATTTTTGTCCTAGCATCTGTTTGCGTAGCAAAACCAATTACAGGTTGTGCAATATAATCTGCAGCATCTAAGCCGTTGAATTCAAAATTAGCAGAAATAGCTTCGTTATAATGGATTAATGCACCAGTAATCCCCCCAGAGATTAATCCTTCATTAGCAGCTTCTGCCATTAAGAATTTTAATTGTGCATAAGACATTAAAATACCTGGTAGTTCTGGATTTAAGTAAAACTCACCCAATCCTGAAATGTTAGCATAGGTATAACCTAAACCTTCATTTGGTAGTGTTGTTGCGTTACCATAACCAGAAGGTTTACCTAATATAACACCACTATCATTTTCACTAGCGTAAACAGCTAAACGCGGATCGCCTAAGGCTTCCATTCTGGTAACTAATTCTGAATTTACTTTGTATTCAGGACGATTGGAGAAAATAATTTGCTCGTAAATTGGATGTGCGTCTGGCTGTGCAGCTAAATATGGTAATCGAGCTTCATCATCGTTAGATGAAAACATATTCCCTTCATTTACTAAGGCTTGTAATTGCCCATTAACATCTAAACCACTAATTCCTGCTTTGGATACTCTCATAAGCGCTCTAAATTTTAATGAATTAGCAAGTTTTATCCAATTTGATGTATCTCCGCCATAAAATAAATCAGAAGAAGCAGTAATAGCTCCAGAATCGCTTGCTAATAAATTGGCACCGTTAGTATACATGTCTATTATTCCTGAATAAATAGTTGCTTCATCATCGTAAACTGGTTTTAGGTTTGTGGCATCTAATGCCTCAGTAAATGGAATAGGACCGTATAACTCAGTTAAGAATTGAAAACCAGAAGCTTTCATGATTAATGCAATACCTTGTAAATTAGTATTTTCTTCTGAGACAGCAAGATCAAACATTGATTGTGCCTCGGATATTACACTTGCATAATGAATATCCCAGATGTTATCTATAACACCTGTACGTGGAATATATCTTTCTTCATCATTATATTGAACTTTAGTCCAGTGTTGAGCCCAAACAGCTCCCATATCTCCGCCTGCACCCCCTAAAACATTGTGCAGATTGTCTAGATAAATTCTTTGGACAGAACCTAGTAGTAAATCCGCCGGAACTTGAGTAGGATTATTAGGGTCTGTATTAATTTTTTCGAAATCGCTAGTGCAGTTAAGTAACAATACTAAACTAAACAGAGCGTATATTTTTACTTTTAAGTTTTTCATTTTTTTTTAATTAAAATTTAACATTTATATTGAAACCAACTGTTCTAGCTGATGGGTATTGACCAAATTCTTGGCCTTGTTCACCGTTATCACTACTGAAACCTGTTTCAGGATCAATGTGCGGGGCGTTTTTATGTAAAATAGCTAAATTTCTACCTACTAAAGAAAGCTTTATAGCTTCAAAAGGAGTTTTGTCTAACAATTTACTTGGAAGAGAATAACCAAGAGAAATTTGTCTTAGTTTGACATAAGATGCATCAAAAACAGAACTTGATTCTACTGAATTGTTAAATGAAGACTGATTGTATGCTTTAGCGTTCTGAACCACATTATTAGGAATAAAACCTCCGTTTCCATCAGACATTACACCATCACCAATAATTCCAGTTTCACGACCTTGAAGTGTTTCTTCTAAAGTACCTGCATATCTACCCCAAGCATAGGTCATACTGTGAATCTCACCACCAATTTTAGCATCGATAAGGGTTGAAAAACTTAAGTTTTTATAGTTTATTGTGAAGTTAGCGCCACCCGTCCAATCAGGAGCAATATTACCTAATACTTTTTGTTTATTGCTGGTTTTTGGTAATCCGTCTTCAAAAATAACCTGTCCGTCAGGTGATCTTTCAAAATCTCTACCCACAATTACGCCATAAGGTTGGCCAGGCCTAGCCTGTAAAGTCATTCCCCATTGCCCTCCTAGAATATAAGAATCTCGCTCTCCTAATGAAACTACTTGATTATCATTTTTAGCCCAGTTTAAATCAATATCAAAGCTAAAATCATTGTTTTGAATAACGGTACCTCCTAATTCTAATTCAATACCTTTGTTTTCCATTTCTGCAACATTATCCCAAACATTTGTGAACCCCGTTGCAGCTGTAACTTGTATCGGAACAATTAAATCTTCACTTAACTGGTTGTAATATGTAGCACTAAAACGTAATCTATTTTCAAAGAGCCTACCTTCAATACCAAATTCGGTTCCTGTTACTGTCTCAGCTTTCAAGTTAGGATTCCATTGTGTGTTTGGAAGATTCGCTTGGTTACCAAAACCATTATTAGATAAGTTAAAAGTTGGTGTTAATCTGTACGCGGTTAAGGCTCCTGTACTACCAACTTTGGACCAACCACCTCTAATTTTTAAGAAATTTAAGACGTCACTTTTTATGTCAAAGGCATCAGTCAAAATTAAAGATGCTGACACGGATGGATAAAAGAATGAATTATTTTTAACGGGTAAGATACTAGCCCAATCGTTTCTTGCTGTAAAATCTATAAAGACAAAGTCTTTGTAAGATATTTGACCGTTACCAAATACACTGTTTATTTGTTGTTGTCTGTAAGGATGTAAGTATGAAAATACACCATTTCTGGTTGTATTAATTCCAGCTGTAGAACCTGTTTGTAAGTTTGAAAGCGTATATAAATTTGGTAATTCTAATGCAGGTAAATAGCCAGATGTTAACCTATTCTTTCTATTCATATGATTCACGCCAATGTTCAATGAAAAATTTATATCCTCCGTAAGATCTTTGTTCATTTTTAATGTAGAGGAGGCATTAACTTCTTCAAACCGCCTTTGAATTTCAAAGTATGAGCCTTCTGCGTTATTATTACTTCCCTTAGCTTGTCTGGATGTTTCAAATTGAGAGAATGTGTCAATCCCTAATAAGGTGTTGATTGAAAGCCAGTCAGTTAGTTGGTAAGTTAAATCAACATTTCCAATCAAACGGTCTCTTTCAAGGGTGTTTCTATTGGTTTCTAAAACCCAATAAGGGTTGTTTTGAAAATTGTGGTTCCAGTTAAGAGGTGTGCCTTCAGCTGCAGTTCCAGCAGGTGCGTCTGGAAAATTTCTCCAATCTCTTAAGTCTGAGAAATTAACTTGTCTTGCAGACCAAATAAACTGTTGAAAAGGGTTTTCATTATTATAACCTGTGATTGGAAGATTGTCACTGTCAATATTAAAGTAATTTGCTGATAAATTAGCTGTAAATCGTTCTCCTAATTCTAGCGTTCCACTTACACCTAAAGTAACTCTTTTTAATTCTGTAAATGGAACCATACCTTGTTCATCTGTATTGCCGATTGATAATCTGAATTTATCATTGGTTAAAGAAACATTATTTGTAATGTTAACCCCCGTATTTAAAAAGTCTTTTACGTTATCGGGATAAGATCTCCAAGGAGTCGGATTACCATTATTTGTTAATTGAGAATCCCATTGTACAAAACTAAGACCTACGTCTAAAGGAGGACCCCAGCTTTCATCAACACCATCTCCAATTCCTTCACTTGCTCCATCGACATATTGGAAATTAGTGGGGTCTCCACCCTGACCATAAGAGTTTTGATAGTCAGGTAATATTAATGGGTTAGAAAAAGTAACGTTAGAATTTATTGAAACGCCAAACGCTTTAGTCTTACTTCCTCTTTTAGTTGTAATAACAATTACACCATTACCTGCACGTAATCCATATAGAGCAGCTGCGTTAGGTCCTTTAAGAACCGTTACAGATTCAATGTCATCTGGATTAATATCGGCAGCACCGTTTGGTAAATCAACTCCACCACCAGAACCAGCATTTCCTAAACTTCTGTTGTCAATTGGAATACCATCAACTACATAAAGAGGTTCGTTATTCCCTGTGATAGAAGAGTTACCTCTTAAAACAATTCGGGAAGAAGCTCCAACACTTCCTGAGGTTCCTGTAACTTGCACACCAGCAATTTTACCACTCAGAGCGTTAGAAATATTACTCTCTCTAGCCTCTGTCATTCCTTCTCCTTTTAAAGACTGCACAGAGTATCCTAAAGCTTTTGCTTCACGTTTTATCCCCAACGCCGTCACCACCACTTCATCCAGCGTATTATCCAGTTGTAAACTTACGTTCACAGTATTGGAAGTGCCAACGGTAATGTTTTGACTTTGATAGCCTACATAGCTAAAATTCAGCACATCGCCTGTGCTGGCAGTTATCATGAACTTGCCGTCAAAATCGGTTGTGGTTCCAGAGGTTGTTCCTGAAATGACAACGGTGGCTCCTAAAAGCGGTAGGCCGTTTTCATCGGAAACTGTTCCTGAAATTGTTTTCTGTTGTGCAAAACTTAATTGCACAATTAACGCCATAAATAGCGTTAAGATCATTGTAAATTTGGTTTTCATTCTTTTAATTGTTTAGAATTAGTCAATCCAAAAGTCTTAATAATAAGTTAATAAAAAAAATAAACCCCCTATATTTTAACTTTTCTTTAACATTTTGGTTTTCATCCAAGACGTTATGATGAATCATAAATATGAAAGTTGTGGAAAATCTAGGTTCAATTTGTAATCAGATAATACAAAAATATAAGACCTATAAATCCTCTATTAAGGGAGATTTTAGAGATGTGTGAAGAGAATTATAAAAATGATGCTTCAGGCACTGCTTTAGAAAGTAGTTCTCAGGCTTAGGTGTATTTTAGAGTCTGAGAACTTGAAGGTTTGATTCTCTATTTGCCCATTTGCCAAATTGAATTTTAAGAGTCCAGCATCTGTAAGGAGTCCAAATCCAAAACCAAATCCATAGAGCTTTTGATCAAATACTAATGGACTTTCAAAATATCCTGCATCTATAATAGTGTGGACGTAGAGTGATGGGCTTAGTTGGTAGCGGTATTCAGAAGCCAAAACGCCTAGTCTTGATGCATTAATACTATTTTCTTCAAACCCTCTTATGGAGTTAATACCTCCAAATCGGATGAGTTCATTAAATAAATAGGAATCCGAATCAATTCCCTGTACTTGTAGTTGGATGTAAAAACTATTCTTAGGGTTCAAGTTAAATACCTTGGACGTTTTTAATAAATACTGCAATTGGTTCGTTGTTTCGTTCATGATTTTTCGTTTGGATTTAGATAAACGAAATTCTATGGCGCTGCTTATAGGAACTAATAAGTTTTGGGGTGTACGTTGTTGATAGGTGTATTTAAGCTCGTAGGCATTGGTTTTATAATCACTGACGTTGTTGGTCGTTTCTGGCAATAAAGCATTCGACTGGATAGATCGAATTCCTAAAAACACTTTTTGCTTTGGATTGATTTGATAAAACACACTTGCAGTTTGTTCGGCGGTAGTGAATGTGCTGTCTTTTTTGAAAATATTCAATTCGAGTTCACTCCCAATCGGAGTTTTAAATAAGAAGGGGAGGGTGAGTTGTGCTTCAAATGTTTTGAGATCATTTTCATCACTTCTATAATTAAGTCGAAACGATTCCCCAAAATTCAAATTATTAATCAAATTTAGGTTGAGGTAGCCATTGAGCTCCAAATCTCCTGAAGTTTCATCCGAACCAAACCCCAAAAATCCATCAAAACGATTGCTTTTTGTTTTTTCTAAATTTAAATAGACACGGGTAGTGTCTTGAGTAAACAACACTTCTGCAGGTCGAATTTGTTTGGCAAACAAGAGTTGATTGATAGCTTCGGTTTTGGATTGAATTGCCTTGAGATCAAAAGGCGTATTTGTTTTTATTCCGAGATAATGCTTAATGAATGAACGCGGAAACGTTTCATAGCCTTTAATCTCAACCGATTGAAGTTGTCGTGCCTGCTTAGTTTCTACGACCAAATCTGCTCTGAGTGTGGATTTCCCAATTGGTGCGATTCGTTTTAATGAAATGGACGCAAAGGGATAACTTTTAGCGGTTAAAAATTCAGTGAGTGAATTCAGTAAGGGTTCTAGTGCTATGATTTCGGTCGTACAATAGGGATTGCTTTCAAGATCTTTAACGCCTTCCAATTCTAAAAACTCAAATACCGATTTACTTGCATAGAGTTGTATAGACTCATATTTTGGACCCAGTGAGAGCTTCGCAACGAGTAAAGGGGGCGTTTGAGAAATTTCAAGAATTTGCGCCTCAATAAAGCCGCGCAAGTACAGTCGATCCTTAAAAAGAGAGACTTCCGTTTGTAAATCGTCGAAGTTATCAAAGGCCTTTGAATAGCCTATGGAGTTGATTAAATCTGTTTCATTGGAGTCCTTGCTAATAATTTTCAATTGGAGCTCTTGTGCAGTACCCAAACTAAAAACTCCGAATACACACAAAACCCTAAAAAATAAATTCAATTGATGCGCCACATTTATGATTTCCATGTAAATCTAACGTAAAAAGGGTTCTAATTATTTAAACGAATGAAAAAAACGTAAATATTTTAAAATTATAGGGTTATGATTTGAATAATTCATTTTAATGTTTACCTTTGCAGCCCTCTAAGAAGAGGAATTAAAAAAACAGTATATAGAATATGCCAACAATTTCACAATTAGTAAGAAAAGGAAGAGCCAAAATAACTAAGAAGAGTAAATCGGCTGCTTTAAATTCTTGTCCTCAGCGACGTGGTGTGTGTACGCGTGTTTACACGACGACTCCAAAAAAACCAAACTCAGCAATGCGTAAAGTTGCAAGAGTTCGGTTGACAAATGGAAACGAAGTCAACGCATACATCGGTGGTGAAGGACATAATTTACAAGAGCACTCGATAGTATTAGTTAGAGGTGGAAGGGTAAAAGATTTACCAGGAGTTAGATACCACATTGTTCGTGGGGCTTTAGACACCGCAGGTGTTTCAGGTCGTACACAACGTAGATCTAAATATGGTGCAAAACGCCCTAAAAAATAATTATTTTTAATTAAGAAGACATGAGAAAAAAACAGGCGAAAAAAAGACCGCTGTTGCCAGATCCTAAATTTAACGATCAGTTGGTAACACGTTTCGTTAACATGATGATGTGGGATGGTAAAAAGTCAACCGCATTTAAAATTTTTTATGATGCGATTGAAATCGTTGATGAAAAGAAAACAGACGAAGAAAAAACAGCTCTAGAAGTCTGGAAAGATGCTCTAACTAATGTGATGCCACACGTAGAAGTACGTAGCCGTCGTGTTGGAGGTGCAACCTTCCAAATTCCAATGCAAATACGACCAGATCGCAAGATATCAACTGCGATGAAATGGTTGATTAGTTTTTCAAGAAAACGTAATGAAAAATCTATGGCTTTAAAGCTAGCCTCTGAAATTTTAGCTGCCGCTAAAGAAGAAGGTGCTGCTGTTAAAAAACGTACAGACACACACAAGATGGCTGAAGCGAATAAAGCATTCTCACACTTTAGATTTTAATAGCGACATGGCAAGAGATTTAAGATTTACAAGAAATATTGGTATTGCAGCTCATATTGATGCTGGAAAAACCACGACTACCGAACGTGTTCTTTATTACACAGGTGTTTCACACAAAATTGGAGAAGTGCACGATGGTGCTGCAACAATGGACTGGATGGAGCAAGAGCAAGA
>Ga0209555_10001327_pt1 | contig 19093 bp, 11 predicted proteins | sample SaaInl85LU_5_DNA_FD_184643 | JGI IMG/M metagenome (GOLD analysis project Ga0209555, IMG submission 184643) | Marine microbial communities from expanding oxygen minimum zones in the Saanich Inlet - ESP_85LU_5_DNA (SPAdes) (version 2) | ecosystem: Environmental > Aquatic > Marine > Intertidal... | reverse complement strand
CGAGCCCTTTGATGGACTGGATGCCGATACCTTAGCGATGCTGCAGGAGCACCTAGCGTCGATCATCGATACCACCCCTATGGTATTGGTGTTGAACCGTTTCGATGAGATGCCAGATTTCGTGACCCATATCGCCTATACCGAGAAGCGTCCGGGCGATGCGGGTACATTGTCGTTTACAGTGGATCGCAGTGACGAGGCCGCTTACGCCGACCTTTACCAACTGCTGCACCTGAAAACGACGGATCTGGCTGTTCCACCAACTGATCCTGCACACTCTCTGCCACAGCTCGACTCGGCTCAGCCGCTGGTACGCCTGACTGATGCCACCATCAAATATGGTGATACGGTCATTGTGGATAAGCTCAACTGGACGATCGACCGTGGTAAACACTGGCAGCTGAGTGGCCCGAACGGTAGCGGTAAAACTGGCGTGCTGTCGTTGATTACCGGTGATCATCCTCAGTGTTACGTCAACGATATCTTCGTATTTGGTTTTCAGCGCGGTAACGGTGAATCTATCTGGCAGATCAAACAGTTCATCGGCTTTGTCTCCAGTGCGCTGCAGTGGGAGTATCGCGTTAGTGTCAGCTGTAAGAACGTAATCATCTCTGGCTTCTACGACAGCATCGGTATGTACACCAAGTCGACCGATGCGCAGAAGGAGATTGCTGATCAGTGGCTGGCGCTGCTGGGCATGACCGAACGTGCCAACGACTCGTTCAACAAACTCTCGTACGGCGATCAACGTCTGCTTTTGATTGCGCGTGCGATGGTTAAGCATCCACCGCTGTTAATTCTTGATGAGCCTTGTCTAGGTCTTGATGATATGAACCGTCAGTTGGTACTGGCGCTGATTGAGAAGATCTGTGAAGCGGGCGAAACAACTGTGCTCTATGTGAACCATCACGCCGAAGATCAGATAAAAGGTATAGAGAACTATCTGAAACTAGAGAAGAACAGCTGATTCGCCTAGTAGGAGCGCAATTGGTTGCGCGACCAAATCGACGCGTAGGAGCGCAGTTTACTGCGCGATTATGCTGCCTCTCAGATAGACAAATCGCGCAGTAAAACAGAGCTCCTACAGCGAAGGTAAAGACCATGCCGAGTCACGACACCCGCGAAATCAACGCCGATCGCAGCGACATAGAAGCGCTCGATGAGATCTGGCTCTTCGGCTACGGCTCGCTAATCTACAAGGTCGACTTCCCCTACGCCGAGTCAGCCCCAGCATACATTACCGGCTGGCAGCGCCGATTCTGGCAAGGCAGCCACGACCACCGCGGTACACCAGAAAAGCCAGGGCGCGTCCTAACGCTTATCGAGGCACCTGCCGAACGCTGCTTCGGTATCGCGTACCGCGTCTCGCTTGATGTCTTCGATCACCTAGACCATCGCGAAAAGAACGGTTATCTTCGCTCAATTCAGACGCTGGAGTTCACCAATGGCGATTCACCCCCCGGCGTTGTCTACATCGGTCAGCCCGATAACCCCGCCTTTGTTGGGCCTGCCCCCGCAGAAGAGATCGCGGAACAGATCTTTCACAGTGTCGGCCCCAGCGGCCCCAACGCTGAATATGTTCAACTGCTTGCCGAGGCATTGCGCGAGCAAGGCGAGACGGATGAGCACGTCTTCGAAATCGACCGCCTACTTAGAGAAATGCGCCAATAGGAGCACTATCTATTTTCTATCACCAAGACTTGGAACAAGGGGTCTGAACCGATACATTCAGATGATTCACGAACAATAGGAGCTTGATGTGAATACATTGGATGCGACGGCAAAGGGCGTCTACCTTATCACTGTTACGCCGTTTACGGATTCGGGTGCTCTAGATTTGGACAGTACTGATCGAATGGTCGATTTCTGTTTGGAGTCTGGTGTTACAGGCCTGACTGTTTTGGGCATCATGGGTGAGGCGACCAAACTCACAGCGCAAGAGTCCCGCCTGTTTGTTAAGCAGGTACTCAAGCGTGTTGATGGTCGAGTTCCTGTAGTGGTGGGGGCGTCTGCTGCGGGTTTTGCGCCAATGAAAGAGCTGACCCAAAGTGTGATGGACCTTGGTGCGTCTGGCGTTATGGTTGCGCCCCCGTCGACTATGCGAACAGATGATCAGATCATTGGCTACTTCGATATGGTTACCGAAACTCTGGGCCCCGATGTGCCTTGGGTGTTGCAAGATCATCCTGTCTCAACGGGCGTTAAGATGTCCGCTGCAGTCATACTTCGTATTGTCGAGAACTCACCCACCTGTGTGATGCTCAAGCATGAAGATGTTCCGGGCTTGGCGAAGATCTCTGCGTACCGTGCAGCGAGTGAAAAGGGAGAGGCGCGACGTATATCGATACTGACAGGTAACGGTGGCGGTCTGTTCCTACCCGAGGAGCTATCGCGTGGCGCCGATGGCGCTATGACCGGCTTTGCTTACCCAGAGATGATGGTCGATGTTGTCGCTGCTCATGCGAGAGGTGATATTGAGCGCGCGCACGACCTATTTGATGCTTACCTGCCGCTCTCACGCTATGAACAACAGCCCGGTATTGGATTAGCCGTGCGCAAGCACCTCCTAGCTGAGCGCGGTGTGATTGCCAGCGCTACGATTCGTAAACCGGGGCCTAAACTTTCGGCGCAAGATATTGCCGATATAGACCGCTTGGTGAAACGCCAAACCCGCCGCCTTGCGGAGCTGGGTTAGATAGAACTTCTGTAGGAGGGTTATTTGGCGAAGCCAAATGACGCAACTTTATGGGTCGCCACTTTCGCTGCGCGAAAACACCTCCTACACGAGGTTCTTACTTCCCGAACTGCAGCTCAGCCCAGCGTTTGTAGAGTGAGTTGCTCTCGATCAACTCAGAATGAGTTCCGGTAGCCACCAACTTGCCCTGATCTAGCACGGCAATTCGATCCGCATTCACCACGGTTGCGAGGCGGTGCGCAATGACCAGTGTGGTGCGCTCTTTGGTGAGGCTATCGAGGGCCTTTTGCACCATATGTTCAGATTCAGCATCGAGGGCGCTGGTTGCCTCATCGAGTAGCAGCAACTGGGGATTCTTGAGTATCGCTCGTGCGATGGCTAGACGTTGACGCTGTCCGCCCGAGAGACGGACACCGGCTTCACCGACTTGCGACTCGTACCCATTTGGCAGGCGTTCAATAAACTCATGCGCATAGGCTGCTTTGGCCGCTTCAATGACCTTAGCCTCTGAGGCCTCAGGCGTGCCGTAGCGTATATTATCGAGGACGGTGCCGCTGAAGAGCGTGGGCATTTGTGGCACTAGACCGATGTGCTCACGCAGCTCGAGTGGGTCGATATCACGAATATCGACGCCGTCAAAAGCGATTCGCCCTTGCTGTACGTCGTAGAAACGTAGCAACAGATCGATCATTGTCGATTTACCTGCCCCTGAAGCGCCAACCAAAGCCAGGGTCTCGCCGCGCCCAATATGCAGAGATAGCTGATTGATCGCTAAGTGATCGAGTCGAGTAGGATAGCTAAAGCTGATCTCTTCAATGCTGATATCCGCCTGTGCGCTATTGGGTAGTGTTTTGATGCTTGTGGGGGGAGTGATTAGGTTGGTGACGTTTAGCAGTTCGATTAGTCGTTCAGTCGCTCCGGCCGCACGCTGTAGATCCCCCATCACCTCACTAATGGAGGCCATGGCAGTAGCTACCATGATGGCGTAGAAGAGGAAGGCTGCCAGTTCGCCACCGGTGATTGCACCGGATTGCACATCCTGACCGCCGATCCAGAGCAGCACCGAGATACCGCCAAAGACCAAAATGATAACCGCGACGGTTAGCCAGGCGCGTTGCTTAATACGTATGACCGATATATCGAAAGCATCTTCGACATGCGCGCCGAAGCGTTGTCGGTCCTCGGCCTGGTGATTAAACGCGTGCACCGTTTTTATATTGGAGAGCGACTCATTTACATAGCTGCCTACGTCAGCAATTTTGTCTTGAGTGCTGCGCGAGAGCTGGCGTACTTTGCGTCCGAATATCAGGATAGGTATGACCACTAGGGGCACCGTACCTAGCAGTATTAGCGTGAACTTCACATTGGTGATAAACAGCCAGATAATACCGCCGAGGAACATCAGCACGTTGCGCAGCGCGACCGAGACCGATGATCCCACTACGGTTTGAATCAGAGTGGTATCGGTGGTGATGCGAGACTGAATCTCGCCACTTGAAGTGGATTCAAAGAAGCCTGGGTGCAGCGAGATAATGTGGTTAAACACCGCCTTGCGCATATCCGCGGTGACCCGCTCACCGATCCACGAGACCAGGTAGTAGCGCGTAAAGGTACCCACAGCCAGCAGCACAATCAGGATCATAAAGAACTCAACTGAATCGGCTAGTGCCGCTGCCGAGTCCGAGGCAAAGCCTCCATCAATCAGCAGACGGATCCCCTGACCAATCGACAGTGTTACCCCTGCTGTGAACATCAGTGCAAGCGCCGCACCAAATAAACGCCAACGGTAGGGCGTGATGAATTTGAGAACCGGACGCAGAGCGCTGATTTTGCCTTTGGTCGCGCGGGCGTCAGCTCGAGAGGTTTGGGACATTGATAAGACTCTTCAAAGATTTCGCATATCATACACTGTGTTGGGTTGCGACCGTGCGCTGCGCGCAGGTTCCTCCTACAGAGAGCTGTTGTAGTAGGGTTGTGAGGTGCAGCCGAACGACGCGACCCGACCCGCAGATTCTTCGTACAAAAAGCCATTGTAGGAGGGTTGTACAGCGCAGCTGTATTACCCGACATCCGGCGGATTACAAAAATCGCCTTCTTCGCTCGCTCCTACTGTAAAATGGGCGCTTCACATTCACAGGTAAAGGTACGGCATGGCAGGCTTTTCTGATCTTGGACTTCGCACTGAGCTGCTTGAGACGCTGAGCGTGCTCGACTATGCCGAGCCGACCCCAGTGCAGCAGAAGGCGATTCCACAGGTTCTGAAAGGTCATGACCTGATCGCAGAAGCGCAAACGGGTACCGGTAAAACCGCCAGCTTTGCGCTGCCCATGATTCAGCGTCTTAGTACGCATCATGTCGAAGGCGAGTATCGTCAGATTCGCGGCCTGGTATTGGTACCCACGCGAGAGCTCTCCGTGCAGGTGGCGGATGACACCCTAGAGTACGGTCGTGCGTTGAAGATGCGTGTGGTCGCGATTTACGGCGGTGTGCGTTTCGACAATCAGATTCGCAAACTTAAACGCGGCGCCGATATTTTGGTCGCGACTCCGGGTCGCCTGTTAGATCTGATTCGCCATGAGGTGATCTCGCTCGCAGAGGTTGAGATGTTGGTGTTTGATGAGGCCGATCGTATGCTCGATCTCGGCTTTATCGACGATATTCGCAAACTGCTCGCCCTGATCCCCGAACAACGCCAAACCCTGCTGTTCTCGGCCACATTGAATGACTCCGTTGAAGTACTAGCCGCACGCATACTGACGGAGCCTAAGCGCATCGCCATCGCCGCACGTAATTCGGCTAGTAAGCAGGTGAAGCAGAGTGTTTATGCAGTGGAGCGGGGCGATAAAGCTGATGTACTCGCCTTCCTGATTCAGGCGGGCAACTGGCAACAGACATTGGTATTTACGCGTACAAAAGCGGGTGCCGATGCGCTTACCGAATCGCTGCTTGCCGAGGGTATCAGCGCTGCCGCCATTCATGGTGATCGTAAGCAGCGCGAGCGACTAGCTGCTCTGCAGCAATTTACCAATGGTGAAATTCGCGTATTGGTTGCCACTGACGTTGCCGCTCGCGGTCTGCATATTGAAGCGCTGCCTCAGGTGGTGAACTTTGATCTACCGAACCAGCCTGAAGCCTACGTGCATCGTATTGGTCGTACAGGGCGCGCAGGCCTTAAAGGGCATGCAATTTCGCTGGTGGGTGGGGACGAGCGCCGTTTCCTCAAGGCGATATCGGAGCTGATTGGTAAACCGCTGCAGTTACAGCCGGTGCCGACACTTGAAGACGGGAAATTGGTGGAGGGTGGCTACCTCTCAGAGAAGAAGCGCAACCCCAGCAAGCGTGAGCGTGCTGCGAATAAACAGCAGAGGGCCGCTAAGCCTGCTCCGACTGAGTATCAAAAGGACAAGTCGCGCCCGGCCCTGCGCCAGTCGCTGTTTAAGAAATGATCGTGAGAGGCACTGCGCTTAGCCGTAGTACGAGCGATGTAGAGCGAAGCTCTATTTCGCGGCTCTATCTCGGTATAAGTGTCGGGCAATAGCGCTGCGCGCTACAGCCCTCCTACAGTAGTTGTTCTCCAACCTCAGATTCACTAATCTACGCGTCAATTTCTAACTATTTCTGGTGTTATTTATGAGCAGTTCCAATCAGGCGCTGAATGCATTTGAGCGTATTCGCTCAAACAAAATTTTTGAGCTCAGTGTTATCTCAGTCATCATCGGCTCAGCACTACTAGTTGGCGCGAAAACCTTCCAGTTAAGCCCGCTCGGAGAGCAGATCGTCTACTGGTTGGATATCGCTGTAACGATCTTCTTCCTTCTAGAGATCAGCGTGCGGTTCATCGCCCACGAGAATAAGAAGCGCTTCTTTCACGATCCCTGGAATGTGTTCGATACACTTGTGGTAACGATCAGTCTGGTTCCGATCAGTCAGGCCGATACTGCACTTGTAGCTCGCCTTGTTCGTGTGTTCCGAGTGCTGCGAATGGTGTCTATCATCCCCGAGCTGCGGATGCTGTTGAATTCTCTGGTGAAGGCGCTGCCGCAGTTGGGTTACGTTATTTTGCTGATGTTTATCATCTTTTACGTCTATGCGGCGGTTGGTGCGACGCTGTTCCACGCCATTAATCCGACGCTCTGGGGCGATGTAGCTGTCTCCATGCTAACGCTGTTCCGCGTGATGACCTTTGAGGACTGGACTGACGTTATGTACGAGACCATGACGGTCTACCCGCTTAGCTGGATCTACTACCTGTCGTTTATTTTCCTCACCGCCTTCGCTTTCCTCAATATGGTGATCGGTATCGTCGTGAACGTGATGAACGAGGAGCATGAACGCATCATGCGCGAGGAGGCCGAGGCAGCGAATGAGCCAACCATCGCCGACCTCAAAGCGGAGCTCGCTGAGATCAAACAGATGCTGGCGCAACGCAGATGAGTGAACCGAAGAAACACTCGCTGTTTGAGGACCTCCAAGCGATCTTTACCGGTGCTTTGGCGGTGGCGGTGGGCGTACTATTTCTGAAAACAGCGGGCTTGCTGACGGGTGGTACAACGGGGCTGGCGATACTGCTTCACTACTCGACGGGTATAAATTTTGGTCTGACGCTTTTCTGTGTGAATCTGCCGTTCTACATACTAGCTGTAAAACGGATGGGGTGGCGCTTCACTCTGAAAACGCTGTTTGCTGTTTTCCTAGTATCCTCAATGACGGAACTTATCCCTCTTTGGCTACAAATAGAAGCGATTGACCCAGTTTTCGCGTCAGTTGGCGGTGGTTTATTGGTAGGTATCGGTCTGCTGATTGTGTTTCGACACAAAGCGAGCCTCGGTGGCTTCAATGTGCTGGCGCTCTATATCCAAGACCGCTACGGTATAGCTGTAGGTAAAACACAGATGGCGCTGGATGTGAGCATCGTTGTAGCGGGGCTCTGGTTGATCCCGCCTTGGCTACTCGTCGTTTCGGTCGCGGGCGCTGTGGTGTTGAACTTCGTCATAACGGTCAATCACAAGCCGGGGCGCTACACCGGTTTTTAGCAACGCATACAATCAAGAGAGGCGCGTATGAGAATTGTAGAGGTCAGGGTTCATCCGATATCTGTGCCATTGGAGACGCCCTTCTACTTCTCCCAAGGGTGGGTGCATCAGCGCAGCTCAGTCATCGTCGAACTGGTATCAGATGATGGCCTGACGGGTTGGGGGGAGTCACTCTGCCACGGCCTGCAGCCGCCGCAAATAGCCGCTGCCTTTATCGAACATGTGTTTCGTCCGATCCTTTTGGGCGCTGATCCTTTGGATGTAGAGCTTCTTTGGGAGCGGATGTACAACACCACTCAGCCTTATGGCCAAGGCGGGGCCGCCGTCAACGCGATTAGTGGCGTCGATATTGCCCTCTGGGACCTGATTGGCCGTTCGCTAAACAAGCCGATTCACAAGCTGATAGGCGGCGCTTTTCGTAGCGATGTGCAGCCCTATGCGACAGGTTTCTACAGGGTTGAGGGCGCAAACTATCCTGAAGATTCGATCGTTGAAGCTCAGAGCTACGTTGAAGCAGGTTTCAACGCCTTTAAGCTCAAAATTGGCTTCGGAGTCGATGAAGATATCGCTCTTGTGAATGCGATACGGGATGCCGTAGGGCCAGACGTTCGAATCATGGCCGATGCCAATGCGGCCTACTCGGTGGGCAGCGCACGCAAGCTGATTGAAGCGACTCGTGAGGCCAATCTCTACTTCTACGAGGAGCTGTTAGCACCCGAAGATCTCAAAGGTTACCGAGAGCTCAAAGGGTTGTCCTCATCACTTATTGCCGCAGGCGAGCAGCTCTTTGGTAAGCAGGGTTATGCGCCTTGGCTCGAGGCGCGAGCGCTGGATCTAATTCAGCCTGACCTCTGCTCTTCAGGTGGTTTCACGGAACTGAAGAAGATCGCTGCGCTGGCACAATCTGCTCATACACCGATGACTCCTCATGTTTGGGGTTCAGGTGTCGGCCTGGCGGCATCCTTACAGTTCATCGCTGCGTTACCCTCTCTACCGCTGACGCTTAATCCGGTTGAGCCGATGTTGGAGTTTGACCGTTCGTCACACCCGTTTCGTCGCGAGCTGATCTTTGATGGCATTCAGATGCAAGCTGGCCGGGTGCAGATTCCAGATGCTCCGGGGATTGGCGTTGAGGTTAACCGCGAAGTGTTAGCGCGCTACGCCGTTTAGAAGAGATCTAACTGTTCGTCTGGATTAGGTTTTGGGGCATCGGTCTGATCGCCATCGCGTGCTTCGTTCGCTCTTACAGGCGATATTTCTTCGCTTCCTTCTACTGCGCCGAATAGGGCCGCACCCAAACCGCTAGCGCGCTCCGTGCGTCGTTGGGCGATTGTTAATAGGCTCTCAGGGCGTTCGGAAATGAGCGTGAAGAAGCTGCGGGCGCGGGTGATGGCGGTGTAGACCAGCTCCCGTGTGAGTACGGGGCTATCCTGAGGTGGTAGCAGTAGCGCGCAGTGCTCAAACTCCGATCCTTGGGACTTGTGGACGGTCATCGCAAAGACTGTTTCGTGAGCCGGAAGGCGGCTGGGTGGTATCCAGCGCATCTGTTCATTCGTCTCCGCTGGCATGAAGGCGACTAAGGGGCGATCACCAATAACCAAGCAGATACCCACATCACCGTTCATCAAGCCGACGTTGTAGTCATTCGCGCTGATCATAACCGGGCGCCCGTGGTACCACTCGTTGCTGTTGTCGATCAGCTTCAAGGCGTGAAGCTTCTGTTCGATACGTTTGTTTAGCTCGGTTACGCCGAAGTCACCCTGACGTACCGGGGTAAGCAGTTGGAAGCGACTATAGGCTTGGAGCAGTTCGGCAGCCGCTACATTGCGAGCTTCGTAGGTAGTCTCAGCTGTCAGTCGCAGCTCGGACAAGCGTTTCAGATAACCGGCGTAACTCACCTTTGCAGCATCACTAGGCGCCGTGTTCAGGCAGGCCTGTTGCTCGGTTAGCCGCAGCAGGGCCTCAGAGCGCTCGGTCGCCTCAGTTTTTTCGGGACTCACAAAGTGTATGTCGGCGTAATCCCCCGCGATGGATGCGTTTAGGATCTCATTAAGTGACTGGTCGGTATTGATTGCCGTAGCCAATTGGCCGATACCTGAAGCTGCATCGAAGCGATAGCTGTGACGCAGCATTGCAACGGATTGGTCGAGTGCCTGACCCTGCTCATCGGTGAGTGCTGCGGGTAGTTTGATACCAGCAACTTGCCTGAGCCAATCAACAGTCGTGGGGAGATAGTGTCCGTCTCTTGAACGAGAACATAGCTCGCCCAATATTGAACCCGCTTCAACGGATGCGAGCTGGTCTTGGTCACCCAGTAGAATGAGTTGTGCATCGGTTGGTAACGCACCTACAACCGCCGCCAGCATGCTCAGATCAACCATTGAGGCTTCGTCGATTACCAGTACATCGATCGGCAGTGGATTATCGCTGTTGTGGCGGAACTCGCGGCTAAAGCGTTGTGAACCCAACAGGCGGTGCAAGGTGCGCACTCTTGACGGTAGGTCTGCTTTAGTTAGGCCGCAGGCTTGGAGTTGGGGTTCGATAGCATCTACCGCTGAACGAATCGACTCGTTGAGGCGCGCTGCAGCCTTTCCAGTGGGTGCTGCGAGTTCGATACGATAGGCTTGCTCTGTGCGTGCTGAATCCGTTTTTGCTTGGGCCTGGAGTAGCGCTAGGAGTTTGATCACGGTTGTGGTTTTACCCGTACCCGGGCCTCCGGTGATCAAACCAAAACGGCTGCGCGCGGCTAGCGCACAGGCAGCGCGCTGATAGTCAACGGCATCGGTCGCATTGAACAGATGATTCAGGGTCTGCTGCATTGCTTGCGAGCGTTCTGAAGCCTTATCGTTCAGCCCCTCACGTCGGGTAAGTCTGCTCTGAATCGCTGTCGTGACCTGCTGCTCGTACAGCCAGTAGCGGCGCATGTAGAGACGCTGCGAATCAATGACGAGCGGTGTGACCTTTGTGCCATCACTGGCCAGTTCAGTCCGCAGCAGAAGTTGTTCAGCCGCATCAGGGTTAAGTTCGCTTAGCAGGCTCGCGGGCAAATTTGCTTCTGCAGCCTCTTTTGCAGCGAGTTTAGACTGTGGATAACGCTTTTCAGGTGGCGGTATCGCAAGCTGTGAATTGGGTTCGCTCAGCAGGCCAGCTAGGTCGATACAGACGTGCCCACGACCAACTTGATGACTCAAGAGTGCTAGGAGCAGTAGAGCGCTATCGGCACTCTTCTGATCGCTAATTGGAGTCAACTTTACAAGCTGTTTGGCAAACTGCAGATCCACTGCACGAATCCATCCCGCGTCTACCCAACTCTGCAGAATGCCGAGCATATTACGACTCATAATGCGGCTCCTGCAAATAGTCTATCCATCTTTTCAATCAGTGCTTTTGGAGGACGATCGCCTAAAATTCCGGACGTTTCGCTATTAATCCCGCGCAGATACATCACGAGCGCGCCGCCGACATGTTGATCATAGTCGTAATCTGGCAGACGACTACGCAGGTAGCGATGCAGTGCTAGGGTGTAGATCATGTACTGCAGGTCGTAGCGCTTCTCTAGGGTTTTGAGCAGCATCTTCTCCTGGCTGTAGGCGCTGTCATCGGCACCGAGGAAAGTCGACTTGTAGTCCAGCACGTAATAGCGACCTTGGTGCTCAAAGGTGAGATCGATAAATCCCTTGAGCATGCCGTTGAACTCTAGCTCTTTGGCGGCAGGGCGAGGGAAGGTTGTTGGTGCAAGTCGATTGATCAATTGGTCCAGCTCGACCACTTTCAAATCATTCACCTCAAACCAAAACTCCATCTCAGCTTTGGCAGATTCCAGCCCGTTCAGAGAGCAAGAGTCGCCGTTTGGAAGCGTGAAAGGTCGAGAGATAATTGCCTGTATCCATTCAGTCACAAGTTTAGGATCGTAGTCCGGACTGTTCTTCGATTCGCAACGGCGTTGTACTTCAGCCTGCAACAGCTTTTCGTCTATGCGGTTGAAGCCTTGTTCGCAGCACCACTCGAGGATTGAGTGCAGGAAGTCACCGGGTCCCGCACCTTTAACAAAGGCGTGGAAACCCTCGAGTTTAGTTAGGGTTGGGCTCTGTTCTACAGGAGACTCATGCTCGTCGGCACGTTTCTCGGCACTTGGGTCATCGATATCATCAAGGCTCTTTGCCTCGTACTGAATGCGCGAGTAACTGGCGATCCACCAGTTCTGCTCTAACTTCTGTTGAGCCGCTAGCGCGCTGCCCAACTGCATCTCATCTGAGTCGTTGTAGATCTGTTGATCTGCTTCGGGCTCGCAGATGAGTTTAATTAGGTCATCATCCGCCAGTTGCTGCAGTGCCGGCGATATCTCGGACCCGGGAGATTCCGACATACCCAGCGCATAGCCTAGTGCGCTGATGTGCCAGTTCTCAGTTGCAGCTGCTCCAACCCACATCGCGTACTTGGCACGCGTTAGGGCGACATAGAGCTTGCGCAGATCCTCAGCAAGGCGTTCGCGATCTGCGGCTTCTAACTCCGCTTCTGTTGGGTTAAAACGGGTAACCCAGCGGTTGTCGCTGTCGTGATAGCGTACGTGATCTTTGCTTTTCGTCTCGCTACGCAGGCTGGTGCCGAAAGGTAGAAACACCAGCGGATATTCAAGACCTTTGGATTTGTGCACCGTGACCACCTGTACCAGGTTGGCATCGCTCTCCAAGCGCATATTAAGGTGCTCACTCTCCTCATCGGCACTCAGGAGCATCGCCTCATATTGGCGAATTAGCGCATGTTCACCATCCAACTGCATGCTTTCACTCTGCAGTAGTTCGCCGAGGTGCAGAATATCGGTCAGCGCACGCTCGTTTTGATTAGCCAGCAGCTTTGCCGGCACCTGATAGTCGTTGAGGTAGCGTCGCAGCGTGGCGTAGATGCCATTGCGCTGCCACTGTCGTTGGTACTCTTCGAACTGCTCTAGCACTCGGCCGAGCTCAAGCTCATCCGAGTTAATGGCCTCAAGTTCAGCGTGGGTCAGTGCAACTGAAGCTGTGCCTAGAGCCGCGCGCAGCAGGTCGAGGCGACGGGGTTCTGCAAAGGCGCGAATCCAGTGCAGGAGCTCCTGTGCCTGCTTGGATAGCAGTACCGAGCTGCGATCGGATAGATAGACGCTCTTTACCTGACGTTCAGCCAGCGCTGCGCGCACTGCATCTGCTTCGGTGCGATTGTTTACCAAGATTGCGATGTCGCCCGGTTCGACCCGTTTAAACTCTGTGTCATCCAACGTTGCGGCGAAACCGGCTTTGGGGTTGCTCAAAAGTTCAACAATCTGACTGGCACAGATGGCGCCGAGCTGTTTTCGCGTCTCGATGGCCCCGAGAGTTTTGAACTCACCCTTTTTCTTGCCCTCGGGTGGATCAAATGCCCAGAGTGTCAGTGCTTTCTGGGGCTGGCGGTCAACGTAAAAATTCTTTTTAGTACCATTAGCAGCCATCTTCTCGAAAGGAAGGTCAGACTCTTCGCCCGAACCAAACAGGAAAGCTCCCTCCGATGTTTTGTCTGCATGCAAGAAGAGCCGGTTCACCGCGTCGACTACCTGCCGGTGCGAGCGGAAATTACGGCCCAGCGTATGGATGCGTTCGGCGACACTGTTGCGAGCGTTGAGGTAGGTGAAGATATCGGCGCCACGGAAACCGTATATAGCCTGCTTAGGATCGCCAATCATCACAAAACAGGAGTTCTGGTCGTTAGCAGCAACAGCGTAGATGCGGTCGAAAATTTCATACTGAGTTTGGTCAGTATCCTGAAACTCATCAATCAGTCCGGCTGGAAACTGCGCTCGAATCTGACGTGCCAAGTGTTCACCACGGGGCCCATGCAGCGCAGCATGAAGGTTGTCTAGAAGGTCGTTAAACCCAAGCTCTGCTCGCTTGCGCATCTGTGCGCTGACTCGCTTGTTGAGCCAGTCGGAAGCATGCTTAAGCAGTGGCTCGGTTAGGTTGTTCAGTTTGGCGTGCAACTGGTGTAGCTGATCGATTGCGACGAAGGCGAGGTGGTCAACCTCAGCTGGGGGCTCAGCCATCATCTCGCGCAGGCGCTCGGGCCGCTGATTTTGGAAACCTTTACTGGTAGCAAAGCCGTCCGGGAAGGACTCATCGCTTTCAGCCCAATCTAAAAGCTTGTCCCAGGCTTTAACCATCGAGTTTTTACTGGTGCCGTTTAGCTTGTTGACCTTATTGAAGCTCTGCAGCAGATCGGGGATCTCGTCGTACCATTCAGACCAGGATAGAGCCTTGAGTCGTGCCAGTTCAGCCTCGAACGCCTGCTCAAAATTATTGAGGAGTTGACCTAGAGAGTGATTATCACTATCTATGCCACCTCCCAGACCTTTGACCTTTTTGAACAGGATTTCAGGGTCTGGGTAGAGGCCTAGATAGCGATCGGCACATGCCCCAATGAGTGGATAGACCTCGGTCCTGTAATAGTCACGAAGTGCCGCAAGTTGCAGCTCTTTGATGCTGGTGACCAGCGTCTGACTAAACAGATTGCCGCTGTCGAAGGCGTGCTCCTGCAGCATCTGGTAACACCAACCATGGATGGTGGATATTGCCGCTTCATCCATCCACTCGGCCGCCAATAGCAGCTTAGCCTGTTGTGTTTTGTGCTCGGACTCATCGAACTGCTCACGCAGCATGAAAAGTATCTCGTTATCTGAGTTGCGCTCGACGTCGCTGGCAAACACCTCAGCCGCCTGAGTTAATCGTTTGCGAATACGCTCGCGCAGCTCCTTAGTAGCCGCTTCGGTAAAAGTCACCACCAGCAGATTCTGTGGCAGCAGACCGGCGGCCAATTCAGCGTTCGATAGTTTAGGTTGGCCCAGCACAAGGCGGACGTAGAGCAGGGCGATGGTAAAGGTTTTCCCGGTACCCGCGCTCGCCTCAATCAGGTGGCTGCCAACCAGAGGTAGTTTTAATGGCTCGAGTGTGTGGCGTTGGCTCATGCTTCCACCTCGCCGCGAGCACTCAGATGTATCAGACGGAGCGGCTCATAGATCTGGCCCGTGTAGAGAGTAAAATTCTCAGAATCATATAGTGACTCAAAATTTGGGTAAGCGCGTGCAAGGTAGCCGCGATCATAATCTTTGAGCTGTGTCTCATACTTGGCAGCAGCCTTATCGCGCACCTTCTCTGCATCGAGTTTAACTGCAGCTTCGAGCATTTCGTAAGCCACTTCTGGCAGAACGGGTAGCGGTTGAGTCATACCTCTGATCCAGCCCGCCATGATCGCGTCGAACAGTGGGCGCGCCTTTTCGGCGGTTAGTTGAGGCAGTTCGATGCAGCAATCCTCCTCCTTGCTGAGGATAAAGCTTCGGAACCCTACTCCATCGAGTTGCCCTGCTAGGTGAACAACCCAGTCGTTGAGAAGCTTCTCATATCGAACGCGCTTTTTGTTCTGACTATCCAGCAGTTTAGAACCCGAAATATGGATACGCGCGCGTTCACCCTCTGTGTTTGTTCTCAGTTCTGTTATCCGATCGGCAACCTCGATAGTGTCCTGCTCGTTGCAGTACTCCAGAGCAAAGAGTTGATCAGGAGCGCTCATTGACCAGTGCGTCAGCAGTTCGCAATAGCGCTCAAAAAGATTGGGCATGTTGGAGCTGATCACCTTTGATAGTTGCCTCTCGATGCTATCGACACCGATCGCACCACTGCCCGCCCAGCGTTCCAGCTGCTGTTGCAAGCTGCGTTCAAAGGCTGGGGTGTCGGCACTTTTCTGCACAACTTTTTGAATCAGTTGCGACTCAAAAATGGCCTTCTGCAGATGGCTGAAGGTGAACAGCTCGTTGTCCGTATCGATTTCCTGCAGATCAGTGAACCAGATATTCAACCGCTGATTATAGAAGTAAGCGATTGGGTTCTTCAGGAAGTTAGCGATCGCTTTAAAACTGAGCGGCTCATCAGGCTGAATATAAGATAGTGGGCGTTCACTATCTCTGGATCCGCAGCTAGATCTGTCAAGCGCGTCTCTCCAACTCGTATTGTAGGTGAAGAGTTGGCGCTGTTTTAGCACTGTATCGAGTGATTCCGCTCGGTTCTCTGATGCGTAGTACCGAGGGCTGAACGGTTGCAGCGGGTGGATCGTGCTGAGTAGTTGCGAGCTGCTTTTGTCTGCAACTGGGCTGCTCCAGAGCAGATTGATGTAGTCCTGTAACTGCTCAACTAGCACCGAGGCTGGGCGTTCGGAGTCATCTAGTATGCTACGGGCGACCCAGCTTATGTAGAGCTTTTCGCGAGCAGATAGTAGCGCCTCCAAGAAGAGGTAACGGTCGTCATTGCGGCGTGAGCGATCGCCGGGGCGATACTCGCGAGACATGAGATCAAAGTCCATCGGTGTGCGACTGCGCGGGTAGTCGCCGTCATTCATACCTAGTAGACAGATCATCTTGAAAGGGATCGAGCGCATTGGCATCAGCGTAGAGAAGTTGACGCTTCCTGAGAGGAACCGCTGCCTTAGGTTCGTCTCGTCCATTGATCCAATAACCCGTTCACGGGCGATCAGCAGTGGGATCTCCTGATCGAGTCCGCTACCGATCTCAAGCTCGTCCTGCCAGCGCTGAAGTTGATGCCCTAATCGATCGATCAGTAGCTCATCGGCTGGCTCTTCTGCGGCAAAAAACTGCTGCAGCAGCTGTTTGATACGCTCTATCCAGTTTCGGCCTGTCTGTATTTGACCTAAGTTATGGGTCAGTTGCTGCAGTGCCTCAACAAAGGTGGCTAGGTTGCCCGCAATGGCTATCTCACTTCCGGATATTTCGCTATAGCCTTGGATATCCATCCAAGCCTCCTGTTGGCCCAGTGAGAAGCCAACTAGCATTGCCTGAACGCCAGAGAGCCAGGTGTTACGGGCTCCGATAGCCGGGTTGTCAGAACTGCCACGCTGGTCGGCATCTAGACCCCAGCGAATGTGCGTGCCGTCGATCCACTGCGCGATCAGTTCAAGGTCTGATTCGGCGATATTGAAGCGATTGCGCAAGGCGGGCGCCTCCAACAGACTCATCACTTCACTGACACTGCAGCGAGCCTGCGGCAGCGACAGTAATATCTCTAGCGCGCTGAGCAGCGGACTTTGACCGCGTTGCCCAAGGTCAGCAATGTTGAAAGGAATATTCTGTGCTGACTCTCTTGGATACTGGCTGAAGACGGCTTTGATGAACGGGGCATAGACATTGATGTCCGGCACCATCACCATGACGTCGCGTGGTTGTAGTTGTGGATCTGCGTTGAAAGCCGCGAGCAGCTGGTCATGTAGAATCTCAACCTCGCGCAGTGGGCTGTGAGCGAGATGAAACGCCACAGAGTGATCGCTGCCGAGATCGAGTTGGCGTTGCTCCTTCTTGACCTCTTCAAGATCACTAAGGTGGAAAATATCGTCCTGTATTTGGTGCAGCAGAGAAGGAGCATCGGTCTCGCTATGTGGGAAGAAGAGGTCGATCTCGTTACGGTATAGCCGGCAGGCTGCCGCACGTGCTTGGGTGTCATCAAATTCATCGAGCATGCGCAGAAAATCACGCCCCTGCTTGCCCCATCCAGCCAGCAGTGGGTTGGCGTGGCCGTGCAGCGCTTCTAACTGGCAACCGGGCTCAAATCCATCTTTCTCTTTGCCGCGGCGCCTTTCGGCTGTCAGCAGCTCGCGGTCACTGATGATCTCAGCCCAATGGTACTGGCTCGGGTTCAGCACACAGAAGATAACTTGAGAGAAACGGCTCAGCAGTGCGAGCGCCTCGAGTGTCTGCCAGGGTAGAGACGAGACGCCAAATACAAACACGCGTTTGGGTAGCTTGGCACCGACCGGAATCGCGCTTAGCCTTTTTGCCTGCTCAACGAAATGCGTGTGAACGCGCGAGCGACTGGTATTCGCTTCTTGATTGCGCTGCGTATGTATATCTGCACAGATAGCGCGCCACAAAGCGGACTGCCAAGTGTCATCGTCACTTAATGCGGTTTCAAATCCGCTGCTGCTTAGGATCGAGTCGGCTCCCCCCTCCCAATGCGCCAACCAGTCGGCACGATAGACCTGATACTGGTCATAGAGGTCGGCCAGTTTCTCTGCAAGCTGATAGGTTCTTGTTAGCGGTTCTTCGCCTTCAATAAAGCGTTTAAGCGGCCCGTAAACAGGTTGATCAATCAAGGTTGGCAGTAGACCATACAGGCGCCAGCTCAGTGGGCGTTTGTCATACGGAGAGCTCTTTGGAACTTCACTTTCTGTCAGAACTGAGCGGTAAACGCTCCAGATAAATTCGGCGGGCAACTGAAATTTCAGGTCTGCGGCGATACCCAAACCGCCGACAGAGGCATCACTTCCTGGATTGCTTGCGATCGATTGCTTCAACCACTGAGCGATACCGTTACTCTGCACCAGCACCACATCCTCATCAAAAGGGTCCAGCGGAGCGGTGCGCAGGAAGGTGATCAGTGACTGGCGCAGATCCTCGAGGCGGTTGCCGTGAATCGCGATAAAGCCACTGTCATTCGGTGCCGGCATTAAAATCTCTTTTCTGGAAAACGGGCGCTAGGAGATTGAAAAATAGCATGTTCTGCACTCAGTTAGGAGCGAATCAGAATCAAATCCCTTATACTTGCTCCATCGAAGAACAGTCATGGAAATCCGATGAAACTCCTTATTCGCAACCTCGCTCGCTCAACAACTGAAGCTGACTTATTGGAACTATTCGAAAGTTACGGCAGCGTGCAGTACTGCAACTTGGTTATGGACTCTGTAACCGGTGGGTCAAAAGGGTTCGGTTTTGTCGAAATGCCTAAGGTAGGCGAAGCCAAAGCGGCGATGAAAAATCTCAATAACACGCTGGTTAACGGCAATATCATTCGCGTAAAGAGAGCTGAGGATAAACCGGTATAGGGCTGAGGTTTTAACATGCTTGCACTGAATCGACTTAATCTCAGCAATGCCCGAGGCGATCTTTTAGGTGGTGTGACGGCCGCGGTTGTCTCTCTGCCTTTGGCACTGACCTTTGGTGTGGCTTCCGGCGCCGGTGCTGAGGCAGGTCTTTACGGCGCCATTCTTATCGGTCTTTTCGCCGCACTTTTTGGTGGCACTTCCACTCTGATCTCCGAACCTACAGGTCCGATGACCGTTGTGATGACCGCAGTCGTCAGTTCGTTGATCGCCGCCGACCCGGAGAATGGATTGGCTATGGCGTTCACCGTCGTCATCCTAGCCGGTATTTTCCAAATAGTTTTCGGCTATCTTCGCCTTGGAAAGTACATCACGTTGATGCCCTACTCCGTCGTATCCGGATTCATGTCCGGTATTGGCGTTATTCTGATCTTGATGCAGTTGGCACCGGCGCTGGGTCAGCGGGCGCCTCCGGGTGGCGTAG
>Ga0209555_10001318_pt1 | contig 19142 bp, 18 predicted proteins | sample SaaInl85LU_5_DNA_FD_184643 | JGI IMG/M metagenome (GOLD analysis project Ga0209555, IMG submission 184643) | Marine microbial communities from expanding oxygen minimum zones in the Saanich Inlet - ESP_85LU_5_DNA (SPAdes) (version 2) | ecosystem: Environmental > Aquatic > Marine > Intertidal... | reverse complement strand
GCGGATGTCGACCATCTAGGCGATATTGGAAAAGATACCATCAAACTATCTGATAAAAGCAATGATTATGACGCCGTAGATGGCTTCCTGTTTCTCTCAACCGAGGGTTGGACCCTTGAGCGCCAGTCCATATTGCGTGACAGCCTCCTCAAACGGCCACGGCCCGTAATAATTGCCAATGCCGATATTGCTGCTCCTCGTGATCACGGGTTTTCACTTGAGCCAGGACACTTTGGCCATTTGCTGGCGGATAGCGGCGTGACGGACATTAGATTTTACGGGAAGCCGTTTCCAGAAGTTTTCCAGATGATTGAGCAGTCCCTGCCCAATGTACCTCCCTCCAGAATAGTGATGTGCGGGGATACACTCCATACTGATATTCTTGGAGCGGCTGCGCGTAATTGGCGGACCGTCTTAGTAGAACGAGACGGAATGTTCGCAGGGGTCGAAACAAACAACTTTCTGGCCGCCGCTGCGCTGAACCCAACTTGGCGCTTGTCCAGAATTTAAAAGATCAGCTCGCCTGCTTAGACGCTTCCAGCCCAGCATTGCTGCGGGTTGGTGTGGCAAATCGGTAGCCGTGATCTGCGATTAGCCGCTGAACCCGACCAGGATAATCAGTCACAATGGCATCGACCCCAAACCCTAACATTCGCTTGATGTCAGCCGCCTCATTCACCGTCCAAACGGCCACTATCAGGCCAAGTTTCTTTGCCTGATCAATAGTATCATGACTTACATCCTCAAAATGAGGACACCAAAGCTTGCCACCCGCGTCTTTTACCAGCTGGGGGATTGTCTCTTCACGCCCAGTAAAATCCGGTGAAACCGTTCGAGAGGAATCCTCACCGTAATGCGTCTGCGGCGGATTTAAGTATGTCAAAAATGATGTGGGCAAGTCCGGGGCATATGCCTGACAAGCCTTCAACAAGTCCCAATCAAAACTATGGAGCAACGTTCTATTTGACAGATCAGTCCTGCGAACAACCTTGACGACTTCCTCAACCAAACGCTCACGGTATCTGGGATCAGAAACAAATTGGGGATCAGACTTAATTTCTAGCATTAAGAAAGTATCTGAATGCTGGGGATGCGAAACTAATGTGAGTAAGTCTTCGAGTTTTGGCACATGGACATCGTCGACCTGCGATTGGTCAGCAAACCGCTGACCATAAGACGTAGATCCATCAATCCATCCAATTTCATATTGACGTACTTCATCCCAAGTCAGCTCTGAGATACGCAGTTCTTCCTTAATAAAGTGACCGTCGAGCCCTCGGAATGTCGGCGCGTGGAGCCTGTGATTGTGTGTAATGACAGGTACGAAATCCGCAGTCATGACAACATCAAATTCAAGCAACTTTACCCCGGTATTAATGGCAAACTCAAAGCCAATCATAGAATTTTCGGGGAGTACGCCGCGGGCGCCTCGGTGGCCAACTATTCGAACTGTATTTTGTGCACCGCGAAATGCTTCCGCCGCATCCAGCTCAATCATCCTCCAACCTCTTTAGCGAAACTGGATCAAATAGATGAATATTGTCTGCGGCCACACTAAACCGCATAGGGGCTTGTACGCCTTCGAGATTGTGTACCCCATTTAAGCTTGCAGTTACTGGCTGATCATCGGGTGCCTGTAAGCGTCCATGCAAAAGCGTATTCGCGCCCAGGGGCTCTGACATGCGCATCTCAATGCTTATTGAACCCTCAGTATCGGGCACGAGATGTTCTGGTCGAATGCCAAGTTTAACGGGGCCATCTGGGAGCCGGGCGGCTCCAATTTTGACAACGTCAACGTAAACCACTTTATCTTTTATGTGGGCGTCAAACACATTCATTGCAGGACTGCCAATGAATTGGGCTGCGAACAAGGTTTGTGGCCTCTCGTACACTTCTAGAGGCGTTCCAATTTGTTCCGCAACACCATCATTCATGACAATCATCCGATCTGCCATCGTCATGGCTTCAACCTGGTCATGCGTAACGTATAGAGACGTAACTCCGAAAGTTTGCTGTAGCTCGCGTATCTCTAAGCGCATCTGGACGCGCAATTTGGCATCCAAATTTGACAGTGGCTCATCAAAAAGGAAGACAGATGGTTCCCTGACAATTGCGCGCCCCATCGCGACGCGCTGACGCTGACCGCCGGACAATTGTCGTGGCCGACGATCCAGCAACTCAGTCAATTGTAGCAACTTTGCAGCATCTTCGACTTTTGAGTGAATGAGTGCCTTAGAAAGCCCCGCTATTTTGAGGCCGTATCCCATGTTCTCGCGCACCGACATGTGCGGGTAAAGCGCATAGTTTTGAAAAACCATTGCGATATCCCGTTCCATCGGTTCCTTCTCATTCACACGCTGATCGGCGATTAAAATATCGCCTGCAGTGACAGTCTCCAAACCGGCAACCATACGAAGGAGAGTGGATTTTCCGCAGCCTGATGGCCCAACGATTACGATGAATTCTCCATCTGCAATGTCTACGCTTATACCGTGTATTACATCGACCGCACCGAAGCTCTTTTTTATATTTTTAAGACTTACCGTCGCCATGCTATTTCTCACTATCAACCAGGCCTCGAACAAACAGCCGTTGCATCGAAACCACTACAAATATGGGCGGAACCATTGCCAAGATCGATGTCGCCATAATTACAGGCCACTCAGCAACATCGTCACCAGAAGGGAACATTTGATTTAGCCCCATCACAATCGTGTTCATGCTTGGATCCGTGGTGATTAAAAGCGGCCACAAATACTGGTTCCATCCATAGATGAACAAAATAACAAAGAGAGCCGCGATATTAGTTCGGCTCATAGGCACAACGATATCGATAAAAAATCGCATAGGCTTTGCGCCGTCGACGCGAGCCGCTTCCGCTAATTCATCTGGTATCGTCAAAAAAAACTGACGGAACAAGAACGTCGCCGTCGCAGAGGCTATGAGTGGGAAAATCAGCCCCGCGTAACTGTTGAGCATTCCAAACCCTGCGACCACCTCAAATGTTGGCACAATACGTACCTCAACGGGCAACATAAGAGTGATGAAGATCATCCAAAAGAAAGTTGTGCGCCCAGGAAAGCGAAAATACACAATTGCAAAAGCTGACAATAACGAAATCACAATTTTCCCAACAGCGATGCCAAGCGCCATCACGAGACTGTTAAACAGCATCTGCAGAACTGGCACGTTGACGCCTGCAAAGAGAGCCGCCTTATAATTTTCCCAAAAGTGCTCTCCGGGGAGCAGCGGCATTGGCGGTCGAACAATTTCCGGCTGCGTGACCGTAGAGGCGACAAATGCGAGCCATATTGGAAAAAAAACCAACAAAACGCCGCAAATCATAATGACATGGCTCAGCCACAAACCCGCACCACGACGCTCCACCATTCCATGAGACTGAGCCATCAATAATGCACCTTTTTCTCGACATATTTAAATTGAATGACTGTCAATAATCCGACCACAAACAGCAAAATCACTGACTGGGCGGAAGACGATCCCAAGTCTTGTCCAACAAATCCATCAGAGAACACTTTGTAGACGAGGATAGTTGTCGCCTGTTGTGGTCCACCGGATGTAATCGTGTGGATTACCCCAAAAGTTTCAAAAAACGCATAGACTACATTAACCACCAACAAGAAAAACGCTGTTGGAGTGATCAATGGCAGAACAATGCCAAAAAACCTGCGCCAAAAATGAGCGCCATCAATAGCAGCCGCCTCAATAACCGATCTCGGCACTGATTGCAGGGCGGCGAAGAAAAATAGGAAATTATAACTGATGCGCCCCCATGCCGAAGCAACGACAACTAAGCCCATTGCCTCGCCATCATTTAACACATGGTTCCAATCGTAGCCAAGCTGACCTAGATACCACGAGACTACCCCAACACGGGTATTAAACATAAACATCCACAAAACTCCTGCTACTGCAGGAGCCACGGCATACGGCCAAATGAGAAGCGTTCGGTATAGTCCTGAACCCTTGATCAAGCGATCGGCGACTACGGCTAGAAACAGCGCGGGCACCATAGAACATAGGGTTACCAGCACGGAAAATATGGCCGTTGTCAAAAAGGATGCGCGATAGTAGCGATCGGACAATAGAAACTCAAAATTTCCAAGCCCGACAAATTCTGCGGACAGACCAAAGGGATCTGGAATGAAGAGTGACTGCCAAATAGCTTGCGCAGCGGGATAAAAAAAGAAAACAGCCGACACCAGTACTTGTGGCGCTATCAAAAGCAAGGGCAGAACCCAGCCACGAAAAGTTACACGCTTTTCCATTGTGAGACCCCGATGAGGTGCGGGCCGTAATAGCCCGCACCTGAACCATGGTGATTAGCGGTTCGCCTGCTCGAACCGACGAAGCAAGCCGTTTCCACGCTCAACTGCGCTGTCCATCGCCTCCTGTGGCGACTTATCACCGGACCAAATCGCTTCGAGTTCTTCATCAATAATTCCGCGGATTTGATCAAACGAGCCCAAGCGCAAACCTTTTGAGTTTGCCGTTGGCTCATTAGCTGTCATTTGGATAACAGCCACATCGGTACCTGGGTTTTCGTCATAGAAGCCAGAAGCGCGTGTGGCATCGCCAGCAGCCGCAGTGATGGGCAAGTATCCAGTATTCTGGTGCCAAGCGGCTTGGATATCGGTAGACGACAGGAAGCTTAAGAATTCGCCGACACCGCGATATTCAGCAGCATCATGACCCTCCATAACCCACAAAGACGCACCGCCAATGATTGTGTTTTGAGGTTCAGATGCAACTGCTTCCCAATAAGGAAGTGGCCTCACATCGAAATCAAACTCAGCCTCGGAGCTGATACCCGCGTATCCAGCGGAACTCTCCGTAAACAGAGCACAGTCACCAGAACGGAAGTTCGCGCCACCCTCATTGCGACGACCAGTGTAAATAAACTTACCGTCTTGAGCCCACTCTTGCATGGCAGTCAGGTGTGCGATCTGAGCGGGGCCATTAAATGTCAGTTCCGTATCTAGACCTGCAAAACCATTGTCGCGGGTCGCAAATGGAACATCATGATAAGCCGAGAAATTCTCCAAATGGATCCAGCTCTGCCATGCCGTCACGAGAGGGCAATCCTCTCCTCCTGCCTTCAGAGCGTCGAGGGCTTCCCCAACTTTCTCCCAAGTAGAAAGATCAATATCGGGATCGACGCCAGCTGCCTCGAATGCATCACGGTTGACCCACAAAACAGGTGTCGAGGAGTTAAATGGAAGGGACAACATGTCCCCATCGGTAGAGGTGTAATAACCTTTCACTGCCCCGATATAAGCGTCTGGATCAAACTGCGCACCGCTTTCAGCCATGACTTCATAAACGGGACGCACGGCACCTTCTGCTGCCATCATTGTTGCTGTGCCAACCTCAAACACCATCAAGACGTGAGGCTGCTCACCTGCGCGGAAAGCCGCAATACCGGCATTCAACGTCTCCGAGTAGTTGCCTTTATGAGTTTGCACTACGACATAATCACTTTGGCTTGCGTTGAATTGTTCAACTTGCTCGGCAACCAGATCTCCCAACCGACCAGTAAACGCATGCCAGAAATGGACTTCCGTCTGAGCATATGCCGCGACTGGTGATAATGCCGCGGCAATCGCTGCACCGCTCACGAGATACTTTTTCATATTTCCCTCCCTTGTGCGCTCATTGGCGCAAAAAATCACACGGGTACCCACCCGAAAAGATCCTCAGATTTACGAGCGTATCTTCAAATATTTATAATGCAAGTAATTATTTTTGTGGATTTTCATAACATTTCATTATAATTATGGCACTGGGGGGCTAACCACATGACATCACGTAACATTCCAAAAATTCGTCAGCTTGAAGCGCTTATGTCAGTTATAGCAAGCGGCTCAATGACTGCAGCGGCATCAAATCTAGGCATAAGCCAACCCGCAATAAGTCGGCTGCTTTCCGACCTAGCAAAAGATTTTGATTTTCAGCTTTTTGAAAAACGCGATGGCCAACTTCGCCCAAGCCAAGAAATTCAAGTTTTAGAACCTGATATCCGTAGAGTGCTCGAACTGATGCGTCACATTGCCGACGTGAGCGCTGACATAACCCGTCACAAAGCAGGGCATCTCAGAATTGCTTGCCTGCCAGGATTCGCAACCAGCCACCTGCCAATAGTCGTCGCCAACTTCTTGAAAGACCGCCCCGGTGTAACAATGACCATTGAACCAGATCGTCCAGAAAGAATTTTAGAGTGGATGGTGAATGAGCAATACGACCTCGGCATCACAGGTGAATTTTTTGGACACCCCGCGGTCGAACAAATCGCGCTGAACCTACGTACAGTATGTATCTTTCCTAGTGGGCATCGGCTTGAAAATTTGGAGGAGATTTCGCCGTCAGATTTAGTGGACGAGCCCATGATACATACGCGCAAGGACAGTATCTTTTTCAGTCAACTTTCCAATCGCTTCCAAATGGCGAATTGCGCCATCAATTCGCATGTTGAAGTTCGCCAATTCACTGCGGCCTGCGAGCTAATTTGTAATGGGATTGGCGTTTCGGTCGTCAGCGAGCTTGACGCAGTCCAATATGCTCAAAAAGGACTTAGCTTTAGGCCATTTAGGCCATCGCTCCCGCATAGAATTTCATTGGTCAGACCTGTCCATAAAGCGCCATCCATGCTCACCATAGACTTTATGGACCACTTTCAAAAAAGTGTTGAAGTGTTCCGCTGTTGATTTGCGCTCTGCGCATGATCAACTCTCAGATTGGTGACAGAGGTTGATATTTTTCGCAGTCCTTTCCCCCGAGTTTCATTCGCAAAAATGAGCCAAAGGACCCTACTTTGGCGCGCAAATATCTTTGTATTCGTCCGGCTGTCGATGAAGCGAAAAATTGAAAACATTCTCGCGCAGTTCTTTACAACGATCCAAATTGATCTTGGCGATTACCAGTTCGTCACCGACGCCCTGTGCCTTGGCCACAATTTCTCCGGTTGGCGCGATGATGCAGCTACCACCAATCAAATCGCAGTTTTCTTCTAATCCTGCTTTTGCAGTCCCGATAACCCAGCAACCATTTGCATAGGCACTCGCCTGCATGCACAAATGATTATGAAAATCTTGTAAGTGATCGTGCTCTGGAGCAAGAGGATAATGTCGCGGCGTATTGTAGCCGAGCATGACTAACTCTGCTCCTCGCAAGCCCATGACCCTGAACGTCTCGGGCCAACGCCGGTCATTGCATATACACATGCCAACCTTACCGCCAAATGCATCGAAAACCGGAAATCCTAAGTCTCCTTTTTCAAAGTAACACTTTTCGAGATGTTGAAATGGTCGCCATGGTTCATGTTCAAAATGGCCAGGCAAATGGATTTTACGGTATTTCCCGACAATCTTCCCAGAACCGTCAACAATTATTGATGTGTTGAAGCGTTGCTTCTTCCCATTTTGCACAACCAACTCGGCATAGCCGAGGTAAAAACCAACGTTAAGTTTTGCAGCTGCGTCAAATAAAGGCTGCACATCAGGATTCGGCATCTGAGTTTCAAACCATGCATCCAACTCAGCATCATCCTCAGTGTACCATCTTGGAAAAAATGTGGTCAGCGCCAATTCTGGAAACACTACTACTTCGACGCCGCGCGCTTTTGCTTCATGTAGCAATGAAACCATTCGAGACACAGCCGAACTGCGCGGTTCATCCTTAGCTATTGGCCCTAATTGGGCCGCTGCAGCCATATATTCACGCTTCATTTTTTTCACTCTCATTAAGAGACCAATTCGGCCCGGCCTAATACAACCCTCAGCAATACATCGACACCGGGAGCAATATGCTCCGGAGCTGTAAATTCATTGATGTTGTGGCTTAATCCGTCTTTCGAAGGCACAAAGACCATAGCGGTGGGGCAATTTGGCGCGAACATCTGTGCATCATGACCTGCACCAGAGGGCATTAGCCGCACTGAATAACCCAAAGACTTCGCATGAGATTCAATCTCACCGACAAGACCTAAATCAAATTCAACAGGTGCAAACCTAGCAAGACTACGACGTTGAACTTTACACCCTTGCGCCACAGCGAAATCTTCAGCCGCTCGATTGAGGCGCTCTTCAGCTTTTTTGAGCGTCTCATCACAGGTGTTGCGCAAATCAACAGTCAACACTGCACGCTCAGGCACGACGTTTACCAGACCAGGTGAAACGTCAAACATGCCAACGGTGGCCACTTGAGGCGGCCCAAAATCATTCGCAATGGCGCGCGCTTCAACGGCAATTTGTGCAGCAACCAGCCCCGCATCATGTCGCATCACCATCGGCGTAGTGCCCGCGTGGCAGGACTGCCCTTCAATTACATATTCAGCCCAAGAAATGCCTTGCACGCCGGTCACCGCGCCAATGGCTAAACTTTCGGCTTCAAGAACTGGACCTTGTTCAATATGCAGCTCCAGGAAGCAGTGGGGACGTAGAGCAAGCACTGAGGCTTCGCCTGCGTAACCAATACGTAGAAGCTCTTCCCCTACCGTTTTGCCATCAATTCCCTGAACTGACAGCATTTCATCCAAATCCAGCGCGCCCTGTGCAACGCCCGAACCCATCATGTCGGGGGCAAACCGCGCGCCCTCTTCATTTGTAAAAAAAGCAATTCCCACTGGCAGACGGGTCACTGCCCCCGCGTCATTCAAGGCCTGAATAATTTCAAGCCCAGCCAAAACGCCTAAAGCTCCATCATACAAACCTCCAGTGGCGACAGTGTCTATATGAGACCCAATGATCACGGGCGCTGCATCGTCAGAGCCTGCGCGCACTCCCCAGGTATTGCCAATTACATCAGTGGTAATTTGAAGGCCTGCCTCTTCCATCCACTGGATGACAAGGTCACGCCCTGCCCTGTCCTCATCGCTTAGAGCGAGACGCTTCACACCACCGCCGTGAAGTGCACCAATTTCGCCCAAGGCGAAGATACGGCCCATCAAGCGGTCTAAGTTGATCTGAACATTCATCTGATTTTCCGTACTTCATCAGCACTGCGCCCTATCAATTTTACGTATAGATCAGGATCCGTGTCGCTTTCGGTGCCAAATATGAGAACTCTAGAATTAGCATCCAAACTCAATTTGCTGCGCGCTTGGGAATGATCCGCAGCGGCCATCAGTGCAGCCAAGCCCGCCACGGCCGACTCTCCAGCAACGATTGGTAAGTCTTCTGCGGTCGGATTAGCCAAAACTCGCATCATCATTACTGCGTCATCATCCGTAACTGACATTACGGCATCGGCAGTTTGACGCAGGATATCCCAAGCGATCACACTAATTTCACCACAGGCCAGGCCTGCCATTAAAGTGTCTAAATCGCCATGCACTGGAGTAGGAGTTCCGTGTCTTATGGATTCAAGCCAACAAGCAGATTGATCAGGATCCGCCAACACAATCACTGGCCTATCATTGCCATATCTGCGCTTGGTGTAGGCAGCCACTGCCGCCGCCATACCGCCAACGCCAGTTTGTAAAAAAATATGTGTAGGCGCAGCACCCAATTGGTCACAGGCTTCAGCGGCCATTAGTTCGTAACCCTGCATCACGTCCTTTGGTATATCTGTGTAGCCTGGGTACGAGGTATCAGAGACAACGAACCATCCCTCTCGGGTAGCTGACTCTTGTGCCTCACGCACACTGTCATCGTAATTACCCTTGGTGCGGATTACAGTGGCCCCATAGGCCTCGATAGCGTGCTTACGACCTTCGCTGACTGTCGAGTGAATTAAGATTACACACTTGCAGCCAAATGTCTGCGCACCCCAGGCGACAGAACGACCGTGGTTGCCATCTGTCGCGCAACACACAGTCACCTGAGATATTAAATCACTATGTGTACCGTCTAAGAGCGCACTAATTTTGGGCATTTCAATGCCTTTGATCCTTGCGATTTCACGACGCAACAACTGTGAAACAGCATAAGCTCCACCTAGCGCCTTAAAACTACCGAGACCAAAACGCGGGCCCTCATCCTTATAATGTATGCTCTCAACACGTGCTTTGGCAGCGAGTGACTTTAGCTGGATTAGAGGGGTCGGCACATATCCAGGCCACGCAGAAATAGTGGACTTGGCAATAGCAAATGCGTCATCGTTTAAAACAGCCGATTGCTCCGGCCCATATGCGGCCCCCTTGCTTGCCATAGAATTAAGCAAGAGTTCATTGTCTTTCTCTAGGCCTAAAGTGTTGGTGAAGCGCACTGTCAAAGCTCCTCTCAAGGTGGGCGGCGAACGGCCCAGAAAGCATCCTGCTCCCACATTAAAGCTTCGCAACGGACACTAAAATATATTTCAAGCTCTTTTAATTTCAGGTTAAGGATGATATAAAAATTTCACGAAAGCAAGAACTATGAAAAATAAATTTCATGTAATCAAGCGGTGATCTGTGTGACAAAAAATAAGAAAAAAGCGGGCGGACCAAGCTCACATAGTGTCATCGTAGATACCCTGCACAGAATTTATCAAGACTTCAGCAAGCAAGAAAAAAGGGTAGCCGATATCATCCTAGATGCCCCAGGAGAGCTAGGACTTTACTCTGCCTCTGAGTTGGCTGAACGAGCAGATGTGTCCAAGGCCACAATCACACGCTTCGTGAGGCGCGCCCAATTTTCTAGTTACGAAGAAATGCGGCTCGCCGCACGTGACGCTCGCAGCTGGGGTTCGCCCTTGTTTCAAACCGGACCGGCCAATAACACTGCAGACAATGAATTTCTGTCAGACTTTTTAGAAGTAGAAACGCGTAATCTGACCCAATCCCTTAACGGCTTGGTGTTGTCTGAAATTGACGAGATGGCCGATGCTCTAGTTGCCGCGCGCAACCTCGTTTTCATGGGATTTCGCAACAGCCATTTTTTAGCCAGCTACGCTCGCAATCAATTTCTACAATTTCGAAGTGGAACACGCATTTCGCCCGGACCAGGCGAAACTATCACTGAGAGTACCGCGGACCTGACGAGTGAAGATGTGGTTTTGGTTGTTGGCCTGCGCCGCATCCTCAGCTCATTAAAAAATGAAATGGAGTCTCTCCATGATCGTGGCGTCCCAATCCTATTACTCACAGATCCCTCCGCGCGTGTCGTGCCAGCATTTGCGCGATGGACCCTTACCTGCCCAGTTGAATCTCCTTACCTGTTTGACAGCTATTCAGGTGTTCAATCAGTATTACGGGTATTGGCATATAAAAGTTTTCAAAAAGCAGGAAAGCGGGGACGCGCTTACATGGAAGCTATTGAGGCGCGACATGCCGAAACTGGTGCGTTCGAATAGCTTAAATGGCGAAATTAACTCAACAAACTAATCGCCAATTGGTTGGTGCCGAATAGTGCCATGAAGAGCCCGCAGGGTGTTGCGGATTGACTGTAAATTAGCAGCGGCATCGGGCATCCGCGCCGCGATTGTTCCCATTAAACAATCGATTGTAAAAAGCTGCGCATAGCGCGTCTGTGCAGGCAGCATAAAAAAGGTGTGATCGTTGAAAAATTCGACCGGCAAGACAATTTCGCTCACCTTGGCCAGGGGACTATCAACTTGCGTAATCGCTAACGTCGTTGCGCCGTTCGATCGAGCCAATTCAATAGATTGCACCACTGGCGCGGGGACGCCGGTAGACGAAATAGCAACGAACAGATCGCCCTTCTTCGCGACGGCTGCCGCCATTCGTTGACGATAGGAATCCAGAATTGATTGGACGGGAAGACCAAGTCGAAACATTCGATTTTCGAGTTCTTCACACAACACACTTGATGACCCGCCCACGCCAATGCAGTAGGTGATCCGTGATTTGACGACCGCGGCGGCAGCCTCATCCAACACTTTGACGTCAGTTGCCTGCGCGGCGCCGCGCAATGCCCCCATGGATGAGTCAAGCATTACCTTAACCAATTCACTGGGGAATGCATGACCGTCCTCCACGTGCGGCGTGTTTAACACCTGCGTCAGAATTAAATCTTGAGCGAGGCGATGCTTTAAAGCTTTAAAGCCTTCTAGGCCAATTCGACGGCACATACGTAAGACAGTTGGTTCGGAAACGGCAGCTCTATCCGCCACTGCTTTTATTGATGCATGTGAGACCCATTCAGTGTTTGCTAAAATGATACGCGCTACCTTGGCTTCGCCGTTGTTCAAATCGGGTACCGAGCTGCGCAGAATATCCAGCAAGTTGCCAGAACCACGGCTCGGTAATTTAGATTTGCCTGACGAGGATAGCGATGGAGTACGTTTCGTCATATTGCAGTGCTTTCGTCAGTTGCGCGCGTTGGCATTTAGGTGGACCTCGGTCCACAATTCTCATTCATCAAACTTACAATCGCCTCAGAATGGGCAGAATAAATAAGGCGTTCGCGACAAAATAATCAACTCCGTCAGCAGCGATGATCATTTGACTTTTAGGGCCTGCATCGCCGCGATCTGATTTTATGGGGCAACCTGGCCAAGGTCCTCAACCACTGCCTTCAAACGCCTCACCACCTCCTCTGTTATCTTGTTTCCCTGCTCAACGCTCGCGGCATCAGGCTGGCCCACGACGCCACTACCACCGGAAATACTGTGCATTGAGCGATAAAAGGTGCCTCCACTCTTATAAAGCATTGAACCGTCGGCCCAGGCGTAACTTTTTACAAAGAACTCCCCTGCCGGCAAATCGATACTTGGCGCAACCGCTCCCGCTGCCATCATCAAGGACGTCTCAAATTCACACGCATGGCCTGTCCCAAACTGCCCGGTCTCACTGACTTCTGCGAGCGCATCCCGAGCCAAAGTCCACCACGTCACTAATGCAATTCGACACTCTGGGTGCGCGGCCCCGAAATCCTCTAAGATGACCTGACCAATAGCCTGATTTCCGCCGTGCGAATTGAACAAAAGAATATTCCTAAAGCCAGCGCCACAGACCGAATTTAAAATTGAAATGACATATTCCATCATCACTCGATGAGGCACACTTAACGTTCCGCAAAAATCAAGATGATGCGCCGAGCACCCTACTTTCACTGTTGGAAGAATTAGTTGGCCCCGCGGATCATCCTGATCAAGCTTAGACAAAAAATGAGACCCGATGACTACGTCAGTATCGACAGGCAGATGAGGGCCATGCTGCTCTATGGCCGCCAAGTTCAAAATAACTGGTGTACTGCGCTCAACCTCCTCAATTCCCGCTGATGTCATATTCTCCCAATACATGGCGCCCTCTACGCATACAGACACAATTAAATACGTAGCGAAATTACTTAATGACCAAAAAATTGCAAAAGAAATAGTTTTACTATCCAAAAATAAATTTCGTGTTACGGTTGAATCCTAACGATTCTTTTTTGTCAGAGCCGATCACGGAGAACGGATTGACCGACGCACCGCCCGAAAAAGATTATCCAGGATGGGAGTTTGCGGCCTTATGGAGCGACCGCATTAACCGCGCTGTGGAACTCATATTGGCCATTTTAATGGCGTTGCTTGTTCTAGATGTTTGGCTGGGTGTTATTGATCGCTACTATTTCCGTTGGCAACTCGACTGGCCTGAAGCATTTGCGCGATACCTAATGATTTGGGCTGCACTTCTTGCGATCTCTGCAGGAATTGCTCGCCGTGATCATATCGGCCTCATGAGTTTCGTTGGACGACTGCCCATTGGTATCCGTCGCGGATTGCTGATCTTTGCCGACTTAGTCACGCTCGTATTGTTTATCTATCTTTTTGTGACAGGTATCCCGTTCGCTGCAGGCGGCTTCGGTAGAGAGGCAATGATCTTCGGGGCGAGTATGGGTCCCTTCTTCACTGCCATTCCCGCGGCCGCATTCTTGGCCTCAGTTCAAATGTTTCTGACACTGCTGCGCGATCTTGGATCGCATGTAGACAGGCCCAAACGAGAAGAAAGTTTGACATGATTGTAGCTGTCGTTTTCGTCGGACTTATTTTAATTGGAATGCCAATTGGCTTTGTCATTGGAGCCGCTGGTGTAGTTGGATTGATCTCACTTGGAGGGACATCATTCCTCGCCATTTCACCATCGCGGATCTTCGCCGGGCTCGATCTTTTCCCGTTTTTAGCTATGCCTTTTTTTATACTTGCCGGCGAGATTATGAATGCGGTGGGAATTACACAGCGCCTCGTTGCCTTTGCGCAAGCTCTAGTCGGGCGGTTCCGGGGGGGATTGGCTCATTCCAATATGCTAGCTTCTGTATTTTTTGCAGGGCTAACTGGTTCGGCAACGGCTGATGCAGCAGCATTCGGGCGGACATTGGTTCCCGCAATGGTTAAAGCCGGTTATCGCCGTGACTATGCCTGTGCGGTTACAGCAGCAGGGTCGATTATCGGACCCACGATCCCACCTTCTGGCTTAATGGTGATTTACGGGTCACTGATGGGCGTTTCGATCGCAGGACTTTTCGCGGCAGGTATCTTGCCTGGCCTGGCGATAGCCGTGGTCTGCATGGGCATTATTGTTATCGGGGGAAAGCGCGAGAACTTGCCCGTCGCAGAACGCGGCGCCACTTTTGCGGAAATTTGGGCAACTTTTAAACATTCGCTAACCGCACTATTTATGCCCATAATTATTCTTGGCGGCATATTAGGCGGCATCGTAACCCCTACCGAAGCCGCATCCATTGCGGTGGCATACGCACTATTTCTCGGCGGGGTCATCTACCGCACATTAGTATGGCGAGACCTCTACCAAATGCTGATCCGCACTGCTCGGATAACAGGCGTAATTTTTGTGATCATCGCCTTTGCGAACATCTTAGGCTTCTGGCTGACCTTTGAGCGTATTCCGCAGGCTGTCGCACAGGCCGTGCTAACTCTCAGTGAGAACCCCTATGTCATTATCGCAATAATCGTTGCGCTACTCTTAGTGGTCGGCATGATTATGGACATTACTGCAATTTTAATTCTGCTGGCTCCAGTTCTCACGCCGCTGACCGCAAGCATCGGTCTGGAGCCAATTCACGCAGGAATAATCTTTGTCCTCGCCCTAAACATCTCACTAATGACCCCACCGGTTGGGGCATGTCTGTTCGTCTTGTCATCGGTGACGGGCGAAACTGTTGAACGGATTTCTATCAAGCTTTTCCCATTCCTTTTGGCGCAAATCGCAGTCCTATTTGCGTTCGCCTTTATGGAAGACGTCGCGCTAGCCCTGCCTCGTGCTTTCGGGTTTGCAAACTAAACTAAACCAACCAAGGAGGACCTTACGGATGACCAAACTTCGAACAATGACGGCAACACTCGCGCTGTGCGCGGTAGCAGCCACTGCTAATGCCGAACAAACACTTAGATTTGGAACCGACAATAACCCTGATGTTTTTGATAACCCACAACACGCTTGTGCAGGCGTATTCAGCAACATTATGGAGTCTGCCACAAACGGAGAGATTAACGTCGAAATTTTCGGTAATAACCAACTCGGCAACGCATCTGAGCACGTGCAGCAAGTTCGCGACGGTATTATCCACGCGACACTTTCCTCCACGGGCGCCATGGCGAGCTATTACCCGCGGATTGACGTGTTGAACATGCCATTCGCATTTGCCAACAACGCGGCGACATATCATGTGTTTGATGGCGCCTTTGGCCAAGCCTTGGCCGCGGATATTGAAGAAACGCTCGGCGACGTCGTCGTTCTTGGGTTCCCAGATACGGGTGGTTTCTTTGCCATTACCAATTCCAAACAGGAAATCGCGTCACTGGACGACATGGAAGGCGTGCGTATCCGTACGATGACCCTTCCCTCTCACCAGGTCATTATCCAAGCACTCGGTGCTGAAGCTTATCCACTGGCCTGGGGCGAAGTATATTCGGGTCTCCAAACTGGCGTAATTGATGGGCAGATGAACCCCATCCCAATTATTTCGTTCTCGAACTTCAATGAAGTTCAGCAGTATATGACACTGACAAACCACCTGTTCTCGCCATATACGTTCTTAGTGAACCGCGCGATGTATGAGGGCCTCACACCTGCGCAGCAGGCAACCATGCGCTTGGCTGCGGAAGAGTGTGTGGCCGCCAGCCGTGGGTTGGCACGCATAATCGAGGCATCTGACCGTGGTTTGGCGGGATTGATGCAGACTATGACAGTCACCGCACTAAACGACGAAACTCGGCAGGAGTTTGTCGATGCCGCCCAACCAGCATTTGAACAGCACATCGCAAACAACCTAGACGCCAAGGCTACCGAACTCCTCAACTTGATGAAGTCGGAGCTCGGGGCAGCAAATTCTCAACTTTATATGATGGATTAAGAAATAAGGGCGGCGGCGTTCGCGCCGCCGCTTCCACCGCCATAGATCGGGCATTGAAGACAATAATGAATGACGAAAATTGAAAGAGTTTCGGATGTTGGACAGTCTGCCCTCAGCTATGTTTGCTACGCTTGATACACCCTCCGTCCTGGTAGACTTAGATATTGCGGAACGAAATATTCATCGGTTTCAGAGCTTTGCAAATAACGTGCAAATAGACGTTAGACCTCACATTAAAACTCATAAGTTGCCAGACCTCGCGAAGGCTCAAATCAAAGCGGGTGCAGTGGGCATAACATGTCAGAAAATCAGTGAAGCAGAGGTAATGGCAAACGCTGGTCTGGATGACATTCTCATTACATACAATATTCTTAGCGCATCAAAACTCGACCGACTAAATCGTTTAGCTAGTAAGATTAAATTAACGGTAGTCGGAGACAATCTCACTGTAATTGAAGGCTTGTCAGCAGCCTTTTCTAACACAGCTCCGCTAAGGGTCCTTGTTGAGTGTGACACTGGTGCGGGACGTTGCGGTGTCCAAACGCCTGAAGCAGCTTGCGAGATTGCGCAGCGCATCAACAACACAGCTGGATTGATATTTGGCGGCTTGATGACCTATCCTCCTACTGACAGGGAAAGAGAGGTCCAACAGTGGCTGACAGATGCTCAGCATGCTTGCCTCAACGCAGGGCTTCAAGTTGATACAATATCAACCGGCGGAACTCCTGGTATGTGGAAGGCGGATCATGTGCCCGTTGCAACTGAGTATCGTCCGGGAACATACATTTATAACGACCGATCACTTGTCACTCGAGGAACTGCCAAGTGGGATGATTGTGCACTTACCGTTCTAGCCACTGTTATTTCAACACCCACTGAAACAAGGGCAATCATTGATGCAGGCTCAAAAGTTTTAACCTCTGATTTGTTGGGTATGGATGGCTATGGCTATGTCGTTGACCATCCTGATCTTACTATCCACGCGTTGTCAGAGGAGCATGGAATAATGCTTTCTAAAACACCCCACCAACTATCGGTGGGCCAGCGTGTGCGCATCATTCCCAATCACGCCTGTGTGGTCACTAACATGATGGATCGTATCACGCTGTTGCGTGGTAAAAAAATAGTAGGGGAAGAGATTGTAGCAGCTCGAGGCTGCGTCACTTGATCATTAGTTAAATGGCTTTTGTTGTACTCAGGTTAAACCCTCAAAAACCACCTAAATAAAATAGGAAGGCTCTAAAATGACTAAAAAGCAAACCTTAGGCTCCTCCCACGTGCCGCTGTCGCCCGCTGTACGTGCGGGAGATTTCGTTTTTGTCTCTGGTCAGGTGCCCGTCGGTGAGGATGGGGCTATCGTTCCAGGCGGGATCGGACCTGAAACTGACCAAGTACTGGCAAATGTGGCTAAGGCATTAGCCCTCGCTGGCTGTACACTAGCCGACGTCGTCAAAACGACAGTGTGGTTGAGGGACAGAGATGATTTTTCTGCCTTCAATGAAGCTTATGGAAAGCATTTCCCATCAGATCCTCCCGCCCGTTCAACAGCGGAGTCGCGATTGATGATCGATATCGCTGTCGAAATCGAAGCAATCGCCTACAAACCGCTATGACAGGGTCGGTTGTATTACGCGGTGGCCGGGTAATTGACCCCGCTAATGGCGTTGACCGGGTCGCTGACCTGGTCCTTGGACAAGACAAAGTCTTAGGCCTCGACGTGCCGGAACCGGATGGGGCACAAGTTATTGATTGCAAGGGAAGCATTGTAACCCCGGGCATGATTGACCTGCACGTACATGTTTATTGGGGTGGTACTTCTCTTGGAGTTAAGCCTGAAAGCTTCGCGGACAAATCTGCTTGTACAACACTCGTGGATGCAGGCAGCGCAGGCCCAGGAAATTTTACCGGCTTTAGAGAGCATGTGATTGAGCAATCCAGGGTGCGTATCCTAGCCTATCTCCACGTGTCGTTCGCAGGGATCTACGGCTTTGGCGGCACTATTATGGTCGGTGAGAGCCATGATATGCGCCTGATGGCTGCGCGTGAAGCTGCAGCGGTAGCCTCCGCGCACCCAGGCGTTATCGTTGGCATAAAAGTTAGAATAGGAGCTCACGCTTCTGGGCCATCCGGTATCGCTCCTCTGGATGTAGCGCAGGATGTTGCCGATCGAACAGGCTTGCCGTTAATGGTGCACATCGACGAACCGCCTCCATCTTATTCAGACGTAGTAGCGCGTCTACGTAAAGGAGATGTCCTAACTCATTGCTTCCGACCATTCCCTAATGCACCCTGCCACGGCGACGGCCGCGTGAGGGATGCTGTTTTGGCAGCGCGGGAACGTGGTGTAATTTTTGATATAGCGCATGGCATGGGGTCATTTTCGTGGGATACCGCGCGAAAAATGGATGCCGCTGGGTTTCGGCCTGATGTAATCTCGTCAGACATTCATGCATTTTGCATTAACGGTCCGGCACATGACAATCTTAACGTTATGACCAAATTCCTAGCGCTCGGCTGGTCAGTCGAAGATGTCATTGCTGCGGCAAGTATTGCTCCTGCTAAAGTTCTTAGCCGGCCAGATCTTGGCCATTTGGGAAAAAGTGCTCAACCTGAGGCTAGCGTAATTCGACTAACGCCAGGCACTGTCGATTTGGCAGATGTAACAGGTGAAATCGTGAGCCACGATAGCTTGTTGACACCAGTGGGCACTGTTTCCGGAGGCAAATGGCATCCAGCATAATTGCGGTGGACTTTGGCGCAAAAGCTAGCAAGCAACGTCCAATGAATGCATAAGTATTTTTTTGCTTCACAGATTAATTGTGCCGAAAGGAACCTGTGCGTGGGAAATCTAAAGCTGAATTTGGCACAATTGCGTCAAAACTTACACAA
>Ga0209555_10001314_pt1 | contig 19166 bp, 40 predicted proteins | sample SaaInl85LU_5_DNA_FD_184643 | JGI IMG/M metagenome (GOLD analysis project Ga0209555, IMG submission 184643) | Marine microbial communities from expanding oxygen minimum zones in the Saanich Inlet - ESP_85LU_5_DNA (SPAdes) (version 2) | ecosystem: Environmental > Aquatic > Marine > Intertidal... | reverse complement strand
ATATTACTCCTTCCCCTAACTGACCATCGAAGATTACCTTCATCCCCTTTGAATCCTCATTGACCCTTGGGGTGAAGTTCTCCTCTATAAATTCCCTAATCTTATCCATACCCATAAATATAGTCACCACCCATTCCTTTGTGAATAAAAAAAGTTATGAACACATTGGGTTATGGTCCCTATTAAAATTGTTAATAACTTTTTATAAATTGTCCCTGTCAGTGTGTCAGGGGATATTTTGTTGAAAACTTTATGTCATTTTATTTGGATTTGTCAGAATGTCAGTCGGGGTTTACACACGACACAATCCCTTTCCCCACTTTTTACCACCCCTGTGGAATACGTCAGAACAAGAAAATCCTTGTTTTCACCGATGAAATCCACAATTAATCCCTGTTTATGGGTTTGTAGAGGGTAATAAATTACTACATATAATTTCTAGCAAATAATATAGTATTAATCCCTATAGCGGGGGAGACGTAGTCTTAGGAATTAAAATAAGTAAACCTCAACGTATCTGTAGGACTATTTTTTTAAATGACCTGACAATATGACCTCAACGAATAAGGTCTTTAGATGACTTTCTATAGTGGGAGAAAGTGGTAGATATATCATTAAATAACCCCTATGGGGTTTGTTAGTATACTGAGTATATTCTCCATAAAGGATATTGTGTATATGATATTGTATTGTCCCTGTAGGGACATGAATAATCATTGTGGGGATATCCCCTACTAAATCATGAGATAAGTCTTTAATGACCTTCTTAAGGGGGAATGGGGAATGGATTTATTTCAGACACCTTTAGTGAACGTAGTGAACGACCCGTAGGGAAAAGGGGGATGGAATTAATCTATTACTTATTCCCTTTATTAATTAATTTTCTTATTATTAAGTGTTATGAAATATGTTGTAGATAATATAATACCTGAGAATGATTGTAAGATTATTTTGGACGGTATACTTTCACAGGAAGATAAGTTTAGGATTACTGATGAGTTTGGTAATTTGGAACTTTCTGTTTATGAATGTTCTTTATATGACCTTAACGATGATAAGGTTAAAAAGATGTTGAATTACTACATACATATTTTATCTAAGAAGTTAGGTGTTAAGTATGGGACTGACCGTTCTATCATTATCTATAAAGACGATAAGATTATGATGGACCCTCATTATGATGGTGGGACTACTACAACTATTATTTATTTGAATAATGATTTTGAAGGTGGTGGAACGGGTTTTCCTTTATTGGAACGTATTCATAAACCTCAGGACCATAAGCCAGGTCATTTCTTACACTATCGTTCCACTAATTTATTTGCCTACCATGTCGGGATGCCTGTTACTAAGGGTATTAAAGTTGCCGTTGTTTTAAAGACGACAAAATGGTTACCTTTTTATATCTTTACCGCAATACCGTGGAGTATCTTTGTTAACCTATTTTTTGAACCTATTATTATTAGTAAACTATTAAAGAAACATATACATAGTTTTATCTATAACAGGTAATATATATTTAACCATTATATTTATAACATATGGAAAACTTAAAACCTGAAATAATAAGAAACCTATTAGATACTTTGGTAACACCTAAGTTCGATGATATTGTTGATTATGATATTAAAACTAAACTGAGTGATGGTAAAGTGGCCGTTGCCATTTATGTCGTTATGAAACCTAAACTTGATGACTCCCTATACATTAAACAAAGGGAAGTGGAGGTTGAAGGTAGAATTAGGGATGTCATGAAATATCTCTCACCTTTGTTTACCGTGGTGGAGTTTTATGTTACTAATGATTATTAATTTACTATGGATAAATTAGAACCTGAAATAGTAAAAACGTTATTAAATGCTTTGGTTAGTCCGAAATATCCTGAGTTGATTTATGACTATATGGTAACATCATCTACGAAAGGTAATTATACCGCCTTTACTGTTGGAGTTATTGTGGACCCTAAAAAGTATGAGGAGATGGAAACTTATACAGGAAACCCATTCTCAGGATTGGACAGTAAGGTAGAGAAAGAGGTTAAAGATGTTTTGAAGTATGTTGGATTGGGACCCACTAATTCTACAGTAAGTTTATTTGTATTAGAAGATTAAGTTATGAAAATTAACGACAACGCACTTAACTTAATTATTAAAGGACTTTATAAGGAGAAGTTCCCTGGTGTAATTAGAGATATGAAGTTTGAAATTAGACATCGCCCTTCAGGTGGTGCTAGTGTGGACATTCACGTTCTTTTAAATGATGAAGTATATAGAAATAGTATGAGTGATGATGCTGGTGGATTCTTCGTTATTATGGATATGGAGGAAAAAATATCCTCTGCACTTAATTACCTTCAGGTTAGAGATGTAGACTTCTTTAAATACTTGGACAGTAGTGAAGAAGATATGCAAAGATGGAATCAGAAATTCTATATTGAAGAAGATTAACCACCGCTTCCCTTTATCTTTAAATTTTCATATTATTATTTAATATGAAAGAATCGGTTGACTTAATAATGAAAAGGGTTGTTATAGACATCCCCGAATTTAGTAATTACCACATAATTTCCTGTTCTGAAGATAGATTTAATTTGGAAATATACGTGGACAATTTAAATACGAATTCTAATTGGACCGTGGGTTATTTGAGGTCATTTGATTTTCATCACTATTTTAAACTATTAGGAATACATAAAGACCAATACTTAATTGACCTAAAATTTAAATTCTCCCCTTCAGACTTTTATGTGGATTTTGGATAACATCATTAGAGGATTAGGTATTATGACTCAGATTACATTACTTGGTTATGCTAGTCAAGGGCACATTGGCTTTTACCAACATATAATGCTCATGTGGTATGGCAAGATTCTCACCACTAACAACATAATTAACACCACCAACAACCTCACCATCGGTATTGTTAACAAAATCCAATAACTGACTGTGGCTATAACCTAAACCTCTCAATAAATCTAACACCTTTTTTAACTCTCTCATAATATCTGTATTTTTAATAATTCATAAATCCCTAACCCCTCAACCCAACACCGTGAATATACGAACAATTTCTGCGGTGGCCAAATAAATCCGCATAAGTCTTTAAATTACTTTATATGCACTATTTATAATTAAAATAGTTATATGGCACGTTATGTTATTTCACAATCACAGTTATTCGATTTAGTTGAAAACTTTATGGCTGAACAAATGGTGGGCGGTGAAGTAAGAAAGAGAGATACTGACAATTACGGAAACACTAGATGGGACCTTTATAGTAAAAGCGGTAAGTGGTTAATGTTCTACATACATTATGGACCAAAACATATGAACGGAAAAGTAGTTGAGGATGAATCAGGTTATTTAGCACTACAACATAGTTTGGTAACTTTGTTCATGAGAAACTTACGATTTAGAGAATCTAAAGTATTAGATTTATTGGCCGATTGGTTCACCAAAACATTTGACGTTGACATTGATAGTGTCGACATTTATATGAAACATAAGTATGATTGATAAAGACTTAATTAAGAAAATATTATTAGAATACGATAACGACATTAACCCTAAGATAGCTAACTTCTTAAAGAGAAGAGTTATAGTTAATTCGTTAAGTGATAGTCTTATAGATTTGGATATTAAAGTTTATTCGTTTAATGGTTTCCCTGATTATGCTTTTACAAATATTATGACTCGTAAAGATGTTGAATCTGAAATATTTAAATTACTGTATGAAAATGAATTCATTAGTGATGAAATATACAATATTAGATTTGACCACCCGTCCGAAATAAATAATGAATACCGTAGTATCGTTCGTACGATTAGAAAGTTCTTGAATTTTATAGACTTTAATTAAGAAAGTATTAACATAATCTTTCTGATGGTGGCTGGCACTTAAACCCCAAGCCCCTTTTCTTAATTACAAAGGTCAGCACTTTCTATAGTCACACTTCCCCACGTTTCATCGAATAGATAAATCTTAATGTTTTTGTCATCACGGTAATACGCTTTCTTATATTCACCGTTTTTATCCAATCCTGACCACTCCAAATACTTTACATAACATTCTTTGAAGGATGCCATATCTTGGATAGGTTCGTCCAAAATAAAATGGTGACCACCATATACCTTTCTACCGAGATTGTCTTTGTGAGTGGTTCCCTGAAAGGTATAGATATAGTTTTTGTTTGCTTTGTATGTGTTTTCACACGATGTTAACATCAAAACAAATAGTAAAAATAAAAAGTTCTTCATATTAAAAATAGTAATTAAAAATTTTACAATTAGGGTTCAATCTTTTTAAGTCAGGAAATGTGACATCACCGATTTGATTATCATCGATATGTGAAATATGTAATTCAGTGAATAAATGACAATAATCTTCATATGTTTTCTTTCCACCGATACACCATTCAGCATCTCCATAATGTTGAGCTGAAATATCTCTTCGGTCAATAACAATTAACTCCCTGTTTCTAAGTGTTGGTAGTCCCTGTGCTGTTCGATAACCTACAAGTAATCTACTATATTCAGTCATCTTCTTAAAGTGTCTTAAATCCTCTTTATTGGACCATAATAAATGGTCACCTTTTCCAATAAACCCTAAGTTATTAACCGCAACTATTGCTTTCATCCTATCACCTTTTGAATCTTTTGCTCCCTTTCTGTCTGAGCAAAAGTGGTGTGTGTAAAAAACACACATACCACTAACAATATTAATTTTCTCATCTACGAGTCTTTTTCTATAAGAATATGGTCCAAATAAGTTGGATGGTTATCTACCTTTCTCCAGTTGGTTTTATTTATTCCTTTTTGAATAATGTCTTCAACCTTACCATAAGGTTGTCGGTATCTCTTTTTAATATATTTGATACCATCAGTAATCACATCATTTACAATATCCGTATGTGGGTAAGTCATATTCTTCTGACGAGCATAATATTCACCATAACCATTTAACTCACCACTTTTGTCAGGAAGCTCTATAGTCTCTCTAATTACCTTTTCAATCTCTTTGGTAGTAACCTCTGATGGACCTATACCTTTGGTTTCTTTTATTCCATTTCTGATAACACCATCAACTCGTCCTTTATTGTGGTATGCATCTTCGTGAGTTTCTTTAATACCATTTTCAACAATGTCTTTAATTTCATAAATTTTTCTATCCTTACCTCCGAGTTCAGTGCGTTTAACCCCATTTTGAATGGTATCTTCAACCCACTCAGTGATATAATGTTGATTTTCAACCACATCCAAAGACAGGTATTTGAAGCAGTCCTTAAAAAAATAAAAGTTATACCACAAGGTTCCTTCTTTGGTGAGTTCAATAACCCATTTCTTCTCATCAGTAAAGATTAACCACATTGAACTGTCAGTGTGATAAACATCAACACCTTTGGTGAATTGGTTAAATATTTTATATAACGTTTCTTTCATTATTATTCAGGACTGAAACATCCATTTTCTTTCATAACACCGTCCTTAACTAATTGAAGTTTTAAATTACTTAACTTAAGGACGAATGATTCTTTATCTTTATTTAAGTGGTCACTGTACATCATCAAACATTCAAATTGTTTTTCAATATCAGCATCTTTAAGTGTTCTTTCAACAATTTCTATCGCTTCATCAACACAATCGTTATCAACCATATCACCAATTAAAGGTTTAAGGTCTATATTAAGGGACTCTGATAATTTAATTGTTGTACTATTCATAACTATATAATAAATAAAAACATTTTAAATGACAACTCTATTTATAATTAAATAAGTTATACCATGCAAACCATAAAAAAACTTTTAGGTCAGTTGGTCTTTACACCAAAAGGAATTCAATTTGATGTTGAACCCACAAATAGATTGAAATCTGGCATTCCTGATGAAATTACAAAAGATTGGTTTAACCTAACAGTTTATGTTGACTCTGAAAAATATCATAAATTCAGCGACAAATATGACGAACAATACTACAATTCATTTTCATACCTTGATGACCGTATTTACCCATCATTAGACTATATTCAAAAATCAAACGATTTAAGACGTATCGAATATAAACACATCAATACAGATTTTATTTTTAATGAACTTAAAAATAAATTAGACGATAAGATGAAAGAATATCTTTTAAAAGCCTCTAAAGAAACCAACAGTAAATATAAAGGTGAAGTTGAGATATTCTTTGATGTATTCCAACCTTATCCAACCATACTATTAACTAGTGACATGCCGAAAGAATACAGTGACTCCCTATGGGTTGAGGTGGTAGACATTTATGATTTAGACGATTTCTATATCGCTACTAATGATTACGATGAGGATTAAACTCATTCATTTTTTTATAGACATCTTACACATATAACATATCTTTATCTAAAAAGATATTATGGCACATCCAGTAGACCACGCAAAATCCTCAGCAAGAAAATGGGGAGGACAACCCGAAGATTATTTACACATACACAAATGGTTTGATGAAAGTAAAGGTTGGCTCGGAACATCACTTCACCGCGTATTTCGTCACCACTCTGAAGGTATCTTTGAATGTGAAAGAGTGTTTGGTGAATCATTTACAAACTCAGACGGTAAACAAGTATTCGTAAGATATGTTGGTGAACAACACGTTCGTGAAGACTGTAACAACTACATACCGTCAGCAAAAGAATGGGTAGACGCCCTTCAATCAGAAAAAAAACCTGTATGGATGATGAGAACAATGAAATTAAACTTTACAGACTAATATTTATTAAATAAAGAATTATGGAACAGAAATATAAAGTATTATTTAACATTTTTAATCAATTTTTAATAAAAAGTGGTTGTGACGAAGCCTCATTTGAAATAGGTGATGCGTTTGATGTGTGGTCAGGCGATAAATTTTATTGTAGAAAAGATTTAAAACCTACAAGAATGATTCATTTACCTATACCTATGTTAAGGGAAATAAGTGAGTATGTTGAACATGTAGTAGAGGATGGAAATACATATTATAGTGATACAGGTGAAGAATTCTCTTTTTTTGAATTGGTATTTAAATCTAAAGAAAGACTTGTTGAAGTACTTGGTACTTATTCTGTTTATGACACTGAAGATAATCAAGAACAAGTAATTGAGGCTGAAGAAGAGCCAGATGTTTTTGACCCAATATTTGATTATTTAGATGAAGTAGGTGCTGATATACTAGAGGTTAATGTTGACGCTGGCGGAGATAGTGGATGGATTGAAGATGAGTCAGAGGATATTAACGGTCAAAAAGTTAGTATCACCAAAGAAATGCAAGATGTCGGTTATAGACTTTTAAATGATTTTCCAGGTTGGGAGATTAATGAAGGTTCGACCGCTAAATTTATTTGGGACCGTCATAGAAGAATCCTTATTTTTGAATTTGCTTACAACACTGAAGAACAAGCAACTGATTTAATCAGTAAAGAGAATTATTAATCGTAAAGACCTAATTCTTGGTCATTTTTCATTATTTCAGAAAGTAATACCTCACTTTTTGAACGTATCTCCTTTGATTTATATTTAAGATAAGTCTCAACTCCTGATGTTAATGCTTCATCATAACTACCATAATCAACGTCTGACACACCCAAATGGTGTTCGTTACATAAGATGTCGTCATCTTCGTTAAAGTCGTTTAAATCAATTACAGAGTAGTAAAAATAAAGGTCTGAACCTTCTTCAGCATCACGAAAAGGAAGTGCCGTGATATAAACATTTTGTTTTCTTAAAAATGTGAGAACATCATCTATAGTAGGATAATGTTTTAATACCTTCTCCTCACCTACTTTAACGGTTTCAAAAGGATAATGGCACATCTGTAGAAGTGTGAAAATGTTTTCTGTAATTTGCATGGATTTTTATAGTTTTCTACAAATGTAGAATATCTTTTTTACTTTGTCAACGGATTGATTGATGATTTAAATTTTTCATCACTCACAACTTGGTAATCTATCATGTCACCATCAACACTAAATAATGAACCTATCTTATCAAAATAATCTCTAATGACATCTGAAAGTTCATAACCTATCTCTTCAACAACACTGTCGTTTAAATCAACATCACCTCTAGATAAATCACCAATATTATAAGTCTCCCCGTTGGTTAATATTGTAACTTCTGACGTATCTCCATTAATAAGACCTGTCATTTCGTAGAAAATCTCACCATCATGAATCATATCCATTTGTGAATCGGGTTCAAACATATCAATGTCAACACCAGTAACCAAATATTCAATCTCATACCCACCACTTTCGATTATTACAGGTCGACCTGTTAAAACCTTTTCTTCAAAACCTTTAACAATATTTTCAATACCACCCAAATAAGATAACTTGTGGTAGAATATTTCTTTTTTATCCTCTTTGTTTCTCGGATTTAAACCTAGATAATGATAGATAGGTTTCGCATCAAAACCTTTTTCATCCCAGTATTTGTGTAGGAAGTTCTTTTTATATTCTTCTTCCTTTATTGGCTCTTTATCTTTTATAAAATGGTCTTTATTTAATTTTAAGAATTTATAAAAATAATCCAGTGAAAGTCTTTTATTACCTGTATAATATTCTGATAACTCATCATACACCTCATCCATCTTATCTTCTTTAAGTGCATCAAGTAACTTATCGAAGACCTCAGCAAAAAGTGCAAACATTCTAACATCTAGACCTTTTACATCTTCGTTAATCATATTACCAAGTAGTTTAAGTAGTTTCATTACATATAAATATAATCAGAAACTAGTTTGCCACTCTTTAAAATCTTTTCGGTCTTCTTTACTAACCCATAGCGGATGACCCTCCAAACTTTGATGTCTAATTTCCACCCAATTCGGTATCAGTTCTCTTTGGTGGTTTTCCCATATATGATAGGTAAGTTGTTCTATAGACTTTCTAAGATATGGTGCACTCTCAGGGAAATCCTCCATAACCATTTGTCTATACACACTCCATTCGTATTTGTGACTCTGTTCTTTTACAAATGGATTTCTCTCACTATATCTTTCAATCGTATTTAAATCCTTATACATAAACACAACTAAAACATCTTGAAGATGTGGTAATATTCTATGTAAATGACCTGACTGTGAAGGTCCAAAAGAAACATAACCCTTTTCTTTGTTTTCCTCATGGAACGTTAATAAACCATCTTCCTCATAATACTCTTCTAATCCCCACGCATACTCACCTCTAATCTCTTGTAAATTAAAATCATGAGCAATAACCTTTGTTGTTATTTTATTACCCGCACCGTGTGGTCCTGTTACTAAAACCTTTTTGTATTGTGAAATGATGGGTTTTAATTCATTATAATCACCTTTTATACTTGATACTACCATTATACTAATTCTTCTTTCGCGTTACACTCAATTATTACTGCTTTATTATTAAGATTAATGTATTTCTGTATATCTCTAACTTCCCAGTGTAATGCATCATTTAATACTTTTTTAACTACAGTAACTTTATTATATGGTGTGGTTCTATGGTAGTCAACCCTAATTGATATAGCACCTTCAGTAACCATAATATTTTCATAGATAACATCATAGTTAATACCGTGTGGTGTTGGATAATTATATGTTATCTTTGGTAGTATTCTCTGAAATAATTCTTTGTAGTCGTTCACCATATAAGTTTGGGAATTCGTCTTTTATATATTTTATGGGTATTACAAAATCACCCTCTTCTTCTTTAATAAACTTATAAAAATCTATTGTCTTCTTATCTCTGAATACTTCCCTTATAATCTTTGGTAAGTGATTATATTCTTTTAGATAAAGATTCAAACCTGTTACGTTTTTAGCACGACCCCAAAAAAACTTTACTTGCGGTGTGATATCAACAATATAACATTCAGTGTTACCGTTGTCGAAAATATCCCGAAGATAAATGTCACCAACTCTCTTTTCAATAACATAATACTTCTGAATAAATTCAACAATACTATTTTCCATTATGTGCCTTGTTTTAATAGTGAAATATAATAGTAATCACCTGTTTTTTTAAATCTTTCAAATAAAAAATCTCTCACATCTTCAGAATCGTATTTCCTGATAAGTGTCTCAGCGTAAGAATGTTTAGCTGTGTCCCAAACATCTTCTCTTTTAATATTTTCAATAAGTCTTTGTTTGTCCATTTCTAATTAGATAAAGGTGCTTTTATTGTTAAGAAATTAATTAATCAAATACATCAGTATCTTCTAAATAATTGAATCCAGATTCACTTTCATATTGTGCTGGGTCTAATCTTGATTTTGTGTTTTGTGTGTAAATCAAAAAGAGTATGATGCTGATATATATCAATACTGAAATATGATATGCAAATGATGAGATTATGTCTATTAGTTTTTTTAAACTCATAACTTATTTTGATAAAGGAAGTTTAATAGAAGGATATGATTGGCAATTTTCTCGTAAAATGTTAATTATCTTAGTTAATTCTTTTTTATTATAAGGTTTCCATTTGTCAGTAAATGATTTTCTGTAATTTAAAATTCCATTAATGACTGTTTCTTCGTGATGTGTATTCATATTATTTTTATTTTTTAGTTAGATAATGGTGCTTTAATTGTTGGATGTGATTTGATTACGAAGTTCTTTACAAATCTCATACTCCTCAATCTTTTCAAAATATGGTAATATATGATTTATCATCATAATTTTATCGTCATTTGAATATCCTTCAAATTGAAAGTTATCATCTTTCATAGTTTGATACATATTCCACATCGACTCATTTAAAATCTCGGTATTTAAAATCTCTTTCATATTTTTTTTAATTTGATAGTGGTGCTTTAATTGTTGGGTGCGACTCATACATCGTTAAGTCATATTCAAATTTACCATTCATGATGTCACAATTTGTGACCTCAAGTTTAGGTAAATTGTATGGTCTTCTACCACACTGTTCAGTTGCCTGCTCAATATGATTTGAGTATAAGTGGACATCACCTAAATTACCAATTAATTCTTCTGGCACCATACCAACAGTCTCAGCTAATAACAATAACAAAGTCCCATAAGATGCAATATTGAATGGTAAACCTAAGAATGTATCTACACTTCGTTGATTCCACATTAATGAGATTGCTCGTTTAGGAATGTTTTGTTGGTCTAATTCATAACCTTTCCAATCAGATTTCATAAGTGGATTATTTCCATTACAATTTATTTGAAACCACTCATTTCTTTCCTTTACACTCAACTCTCTTGTATAAACTTGAAATCCGTAATGACAAGGTGGAAGAACCATTTGGTCTAACTCTCCAACATTCCAAGCAGAGACCATTAATCTTCTTGAGTCTGGATTTGTTTTAAGTTCGTTGATTAGGTTTGCGATTTGGTCTATATACTTAGTTCCTTCAACGTATGTATCTTCGCCTGATAATGGGTCTTTGAGAGTAGTTTTAATAAGTGATTCAGTTTTCCACCCTCTCCATTGTGTACCATAAATTGGCCCTAATTCACCCCATTGTTTAGCAAACTCATCGTCTGTTTTGATTTGGTTAATGAATTCTTCTTGAGTTAATGATTTGATTTGTCCTGATAAACTAGAAACTGCCGAGTATCTCTTATAAGCATCACCATTCCAAATGTTACATCCGTTGTCTACCAAATATTTGATGTTGGTATCTCCTTTTAAGAACCACTTAAGTTCGGTCATCATAGTTTTGATAGCCATTTTCTTTGTGGTTAGTAACGGAAACCCATCTGACATTTTGTGTCGGATTTGTCTACCGAATACTGAAACCGTACCAGTTCCCGTTCGGTCACTTTTTTCAACACCATTAGTCATGATGTCCATTAAAAGTTCATTATATGTTATGTCTAAAGCGTTCATACTTATCTATTATTTTTTAACAACTGAAAGGTATGTTCCGAGATACCATCCAAATATCTCGTCATCATATTCCGTATCCACCTTAAATTCACCCCAATCAAAATTTACCATTACAACCCAAGTGGACTCATTTGGAAATCTTACCTTAACAGGCTCCCTATTCATGGATATACTCAATTATCGTGTTATTAATTGGAACTCTCCAAATCGGTGCACTCTTATCCGTTGTTTGTTGTCTTTGTCTGACCTCATAGAATCCTTGAAATTCTTTAATTGTCATCACGTTAGGGTATTCCTTAGTTCCAATGGTATTATCATCTTTGATAACCATTGTGTGCGTTTTAGTGTTAAATGTAATTCTTATCATAATTTTAATTTGTTTGCATAAAAAAACCTTTCTCCTAAATAATAGAAGAAAGGTTCATTTTTGTCAATTAAATTTCTGAATTATGTTCCGATAACTAAATCATCATAATTCAACTTTTCCATACCTTTTAATTCATCCTCAACCTCGTCATACATATAAGCCTTAACAGCAGCTACTACACTCTGTTCAGCTTGGGCAATTTTACTTTCCATCCAATCTTCAATCTGTTCACCATCTTCCATTTGTTCCCACATTTTATATGCTAATGTCGCAATGGTAAACAACTGTTGTTTTGCCATATAAGAACCATCTTTATTTTCTTTAAGATTGTTCTTTAGTTTCTTGAGTTGAGTTTCTGTAATTATAATGTTAGCCATAATATTGTTCTTTACTTATAAATATGTTGAGTGACAATAAAATCTCTAATCTTTCTTATATAATTCTCCTTTATGTCTAATATAGACTGAACCTAAGAAAATAGATTCATCATTTACTCTCTTCCACGTTTCAGTATCACCATTCTCATAGGTCAATACTATTTTTTTGTTTTCAAATTTAACTAGATTCATAATAAGTTTGAATATAAATATAAAAGGTAAGAAGAAAATACTTCTTACCTTTTTAGGGACCGACCAGTTTTTAGGCTTATCGGACAACTCCACCATCCTATTTAATCTAACAGGAAAATCTATTCATCATCATCCTCGAATATATACAACTCAATATTGTCTCTGTCATCTAAAGTTGTTTTTATATCCTCAGGGTCTCTAATCTTTTCAAACATACCTAACTTTTCTTTACCCATAACCTATCCAATACGAAATACCATAATGCATTGATAATTGGTTCAACTATTGCATCTGTAATAGCCACGATTAAGTCCGCACCTGTAAAATAAACCACACAACCTGCAGCAATTATAAAGTGACCTAAGGTATAAATAAGGGTTCTAAGTAAAGTTCCTTTTAAGGCTTTATAACTATTTAAAAACTCATTCATCATACCATCTCCTCCACAATACCAATTACTTCACTTAAAATAAGAACAACACATGCAATTGTCAAATTAAAAGGTATAAATCCATACCCAACAATTCTAACACCCGATTTAATGAAACTCACAATCTTATGCCATTTTTGATTTGGCATGTGTTTAATATCGTTATTATTACCATACTTCATCTTCGTTGAGTATTTTATTTTTTTTCCGTTAATTTTATCATATAACTCAGGATTATGAATACTATTCATAGGATTTTCCTTACCTGTTAATTCCTTATAGTAAGGGTTCAATTCACCCGTTTGTGGGTCATACTCTGGTATATTTTTAGTCTCTGCCATTTTGTAAATCAATATAAATGTCCGTATTCGTAATCTTAATATCAAGATTAGTTTCTTCTGAACACCATTTTTTTAGTTTCTCAATTAGTTTTTTCATGTGAAGTTTCAATTTCTACCGCTTTATGTAGTGTCGTTAATTGGTTAATATGATATGATGAACCATCAGTCATGTAAATGATAATCTCATCAGAGATATTCTCGATTTCATCAATAATCTTAATTACCCTCTCCTTTAATAATACAGCGTATCCACCAACTTTAAACATTTTTCAACTGTTTTAATTTGATATTTAATAAATCCAAATTGTTCTTATCTTGAACGGTCTTCTTAACCTTATTTTTCAACTCATCAATTAAACCCTCAACATACTTAATCTCAGGATTTATTTCCTCCTTTACAACTTTCTTAACAGTCTTTTCTTTAACGACCTCAACACCTTTGATTTTACTTTTTAGATACATGAATAACAAGTCAACCAACTTAAATCCAGTGTAGAATCCTAACAAAACTCCCGCAGCTTTTAAAAGTTGTTCTGTCCCAACAAACTTCATGGTGATGACCATAATCAATAACACTACCGACATTTTCACCAAAGACCACATATTATTTATTACCTTAATCATTTATTGTCTCCATTTTAGATTTTTGAATTGCGTATTCAGCTAAACTTACGTCTCGAACATTACCCATAATCATACAGTCCTTAAGAAGTTTATAAGGAATGTGAAGGAAGAAGTCTTTACCATTGAAGGTTGTAAGGTCTTCTTTCAACTCGATACAAGAATGAACCAATTTCAAATATAACTTGAACTGTGTATCATCTGTGTATATTTCATCCTGAAGAATTCCGAACTGTGGGTGTAATATCTTAACTGTTTTCATACTTCAAATATAGTAATTATTTTATTCTAAACCTAACTTTTTAGATACATTCTTTAAATGTAACTCAAGACTCTCACTAACATTTGTAATAATTTTATCCTCATAATTTTTAAGTATGTCAGGATTTTCTGTAATAATATTCCTAACCATTTCGACATCCGTAAGATTTCTAATACTTTCAATTGGAATATACTTTTTACTTTCAGTAAAAACCAAAGTTACCTCATCATACACATCGACACATTCAACAACGTGTTCGGTGTTATCCCTTAAATCTATAATTTTATCTCCCTTTTTCATATAACAAATATACTGATTTTTTTTGACTTAACCAAATAAAAGGACCTTAATTAGAAATAACACAAGAATGATTCCGAGTATCCATCCACCGATTCTTCCAACAACGGTAAAGATGTTACCCATACCTTTCAATAGTTGACTACCAAATGTTAACAATAAACCTAAAACAATAATTGTGATAATTCCTTCCATAATATTTTCCTTTTGAACAAATATACGGAATATAAATTAAACTGCAAAATATAAGCATAAAAAAACCTCAGTCGGCTAAAACTGAGGTTAAGGAAGGTATAAATATAATACGCTGAGATTACACGTCTATGTGACCCATCTTTTGTGAGATTATCCTAATAATCGGTTCCTCACTTATCCACTACAGTTGCCCGTAGTATTGAGTCAGTGTCGGTTATTTGAGTGAACCACTCTTCTCGTTAACAACTACTCAACTGTTAGTCTACTCTGTTAAGTCTTGCGAACTCACTAAGGGATGGCCGTCCCACCAGGTATTTCACAATTGACATTGAAAGACTTGCGGTCTGTTCAACGACTTCGTTAGTCTCACGACCCGAAGTGTTAGACACCTTTCGTTGTCAACGCCCGAAGACTTGTGCTTGTCATTTTAACTGTTCATTAAAATTAGCATCTGTGGAAAAAAAGACGATGTGCTTCGGGAGAAGGTCCGTTCCTTTTGGGAACAAAATGCTTCACACCATCCTGTAAGTCTGCAAACTTACGGTCATTTCAGGACTACGTTGAGTTAAGACTTTCGTCAATCCCCTCGGTAACCCTTCAGACTGGTACCCAGCCCTACGACACCTTGCAGGGTGTGTCGAACCGTCACCTGTAACTTCTCCTGTTGGTGTCTCCACCTCAACTCTGATATTCCACGGACTCAGAGTGATTAGACCCTCTTAGCAGTTGCCCTCAAGGTCCTAACCGTAGTTACTTTGTTTAGTTGTCAAGACCTAAATCCTGCGAACATTCACGGTGTACTAATCCCGTTTCAGTCCCTTTAGTCCCATCGCTGGGGTTATCTGACGACGCTAAACCGCCGATGTGTGTTTACTTAATACTTTTTAAGAAAGGGGTTAATTTTCTCGGTTCATTACAAACTCTTTTAATTAGAGTAAACAACACATTATTATTTCAAAGAACATTTTAGTCTTTCAACTAAATTGTTTGACAAATCTACAACAAAGTTTTTAATCTGTCAAGTACTTTCCAAAAAATTTTCTGATTTTATCAGTAGGGTAAAATATAAATATACCTATTTCCCTGAAAAGTTATACGAAGATACAAAAAAAATGGTCTCCGTCAAGCTCTTTTAGTTATTTTTTTATTTTTCTTTAATAAAATACCTGTTTAAGGCAGATATTCTATCATCAGCGTCAACTAACTTAGATAGAGCTTCCTCAGCATTATTGTAAAAGTCGTCAGTTGAGTGGTCACCAATACCTACGGCACTGTTACCAAGTAAATCTAAAGACAATAACGCTTTAGCTTTATCTGCCTCTGCAGATTTCATTAACATATCAATTAAATGTTGGTTCATTTTAAAATTATATTTAGTAGTTTATTAAATTGTTTAGTCATTGGTTCAGGAAGTTCATCTTTACCAAAATATCCACACTCTGTGTGTTCGTCTCCATCGGGTGCATTTTCAAGGTCAGGATAAATTTCTTCATCAACATCCATTATATAACAATAAAGTAGACCTTTAACCTTTGAACCGTCTCGGTTTGTTCTTTTGATAATTGCCGCAAACTCAATTTCACCAATCACAGGTAAATCAGTTTCCTCAATAAATTCTCTTATCGCACCATCTCTCGGCTCTTCATCATCTTCAACACTACCAGCAGGACATGACCAATGTCCAGGTAATGAAGTGTCTGAATTTCTTTTACACAGTAAGACTTTGTTATTACATCTTACTATTATACCCGCGTATCTTTTCATATTATATCTTTCCTAATATTTATAAGTATGAAAGTAATAATAGACAACAATATTTTTAAAGTCAAACTCTGCACCACACCAAAATCAATTCAAGAAGGTATGATGGGTAAAAACTTTGATGAAACTTTTAATGGTATGTTATTTTTCTTACCTAAAGGTGAACAATCCTTTTGGATGTATAATTGTATTGTTCCTTTGGATATTATTATGATTGATGGAAATGAAATTACTGATATCCACCACAACTGTCAACCCTGTGATAATATGGGTGAGTGTGAATCTTATAGAGGATTTGGTGATTGTGTCTTAGAAATACCTGGTGGGTATTGTAAAGAAAACGGCATAAAAAAAGGAGACACTGTCTCCTTCTCTATGTTTTAATTCTTTCTTAAGCGTTTTGAACTATATCAAATTTTTGTAATTCTTCAATTGAATTTTCCCTTGCTCTTCTTTTTGGACTTCCTGAATTAACATCAGCAAAATATAATGTAGCTTCTTTAGGATTTCTAAATTCAGGAACACCTTTACTAGTTAAGAATTTTACGGCAACTTCCGCAGCTATTTCATCGTCTAACATCTTATCAGGATTATTAACAATATCAATACCTACTTTATTTCCGTATTTCTCGTAATTAGCTTTACCTGTTAATTGGTTATAACCTCTACCAACATATTTTGAACCATCGTTTTCATTATTGTTACCAATTCTACCATTATAAACAAAGTCAAAGAATCTATCATAATCTCTTTTTAGATTGTTTAACTCAGAGTCAGACAATTTTCTAGTTCTTGAAAATATCTTTCTTATCCTTTCATTTGAAGTATTGTGATATCCTTTTTCTCTTTTATTAATAAAGTGAGTTTCTTTACCTATAACAGCTAACATACCTACTTGAGCAACTGGGTCAGTAACTCCATTTTCAACCATAGTATCAATTAATCTTTGTATACCTCTAGCAGACATACCTGAATATCTATGAGTTATTTTACCATCTAACGATGAAAACTCCTTACTTGCGTATGTGTATTTTTCAATGTCCTCATCTTTTATATTTGCACTTTTTAATTTTTCATACATTACATCTCTGGTGTCCGTATCAAAAATACCATTTTCTTCCAACTCATTATCTTTCTTAAATTCATTTAACGCACCTTCAGTTTCAGGACCAAACAATCCATCAACACCGTGTTTTGGTAGTTTATAACCTAACAAAGATAGACCAATCTGAAATGACTCAACATCTTGTTTGAATCTCATATTTTTACTGTCACTTCTTTCAATATCTCCTTGAATATTCTTGATATTGTCTAATAATTCATTACTATCAGCATCAACTAAGTCCGCCTTTTCAACCTCCTCATTTATACCTTTAGATTCATTTATTTTATCTTTAAGTTTTTTAACGAACTCATTTTGAATCATCTTAGCAAATTTAACGTAAGGTGCGTCACCTTTATCTTTATTATACGTATACTTTCCTTGAGGTGGTCTCTTACTTCTACCGAAGTAATTCAACGCAGAAATGTTAGTAATACATTTGTGACCACCTGAGTTTGCTTGAATCATCTCCCAAGCAGGAACACCTAACTTATCTAAAATTGCCCATTCTTCATCAGTTAACTTCGTATATGGTTTGTTCATAATTTCTTTTAACCTTTCCATATATTGTTCACCACCTTCAATCGAACGAACTTTATCACCGTAGAACGCCTCTAAATCTGAATTAGTAAAACCAACAGACTCATCACCAAATTGTTTACTACTTTCAGATACCCACTTAATTGTTGATAGTGGTATAATTTTATCTTTTAATTGTGATTCCCACTTTGCTAAAACCTCTTGTGCAATCTCACCTAAATTTACACCTTTTAGTTCTCTCTCTTTCTTAAATGGATTACACGAAGCTTGAACCAATCCCATCGGCCACGCAATAACCAAGAAGTCTGCATCAGGATTATTTTTAAATGGTGTATATCTGTCGTAAGAACCTGGTTTAAACATTGAACCGCCACCATATTGAATAATGATACCGTCTTCAAACCTAACGTTTTCACTTTCTTTTTGTTTTGCAACATAATCTTTTTGATTCATCGCCATCTCTTCAGGAAGTGCATATCCATTTTTAGCTGCGATTCTATTAATATTTTGAAAAATGTTTAGTAGTGACGGTTTTGATGTCATCACTAACTCTTCCATAAACCCAGGTTTGTTCTTATACGCCAACATTAATTTGTTGGTAGCCAAACCTAAAGCCATTTTATTTTTCTGTAATGATTTATCTTTTTGAATTTTAAATACAAAATTCATAATATCATCAGGTGTTAGACCAAACCTTGCGAAGTCTGCCGAATCTACTGTTGATATTAATGTAACATCGTCAGACGGGAACACCTCTTTAGGTGACATGATTTGTGACAATGTAGCCACGTTTGAACGTGACGGTCTAAATGATGTTGCTGTATCACCTTC
>Ga0209555_10001311_pt1 | contig 19174 bp, 19 predicted proteins | sample SaaInl85LU_5_DNA_FD_184643 | JGI IMG/M metagenome (GOLD analysis project Ga0209555, IMG submission 184643) | Marine microbial communities from expanding oxygen minimum zones in the Saanich Inlet - ESP_85LU_5_DNA (SPAdes) (version 2) | ecosystem: Environmental > Aquatic > Marine > Intertidal... | reverse complement strand
GTCAGGTGCATTTTTAAATATAGTTTTTGGAGATGAAACCATTGGTAATAGTTATCTTGGAGACATACAAGTAGTTCAAGAGGATGCTTCTGTAAGCACCGCATCTTCAATGAGATTTCTTACAAATACAGGAGGAGGTAATTCTAATACTTTAGAACGTATGCGTATTGACTCTTCAGGACGAGTAGGAATAGGGACTTCGAGTCCTTCTGCTAAAATGACTATTGAAGATGTTGATTTTGCAAGATTAGATTTAAACTTAACAAACGCTACAGGAACTTCTATTGCTGATATAAGAGGATTAGTTCAGGGTACTGAAAAATGGAGAATAGGAAAAACAAATAGTGCAAATGATGACTTTACAATAAACATCACTGGCACAGAACGTATGCGTATTACAAGTGGGGGAACTGTACAAATTGGCGCAACCACAGGCTATACTACTATTAATCAAGGGGCATTTTTTACTAAAGGTGGTGGAGATATGTACACTGCAAATCTACTAGCAGGTGCAGCAGTTTCTCCAATGTTTAAACTACAAAGAAATGATGTTGAAAAATATAATATTGGTTTAGACGGTAATGACAATTTAGCTTTTATTAATGCCTCAGGAGTTGCAACAGTAAGTACTACCTCTTCAGGTAACGTAGGTATAGCTACTACGAGTCCGTCTTCTAAACTAGAAGTTAACGGCCAGATGATGATTACTAATAATTATACTAGCGGTAAACAATCAGACCATTATTTATATATTGGTGGTGATGGTATTGCATCAGCCAATGCAGCTATATATATTGGAAATAAAGGTGATGGTACTGGATATGGATGGGAGCTGTTTTATGAAGGGACGGGTTCTGGTAATGATAATAAATTCCACTTAATTGCTGAAAATTTAGGCTCACAGGTAACAGCGTTAACAGCGTTACAGGATGGTAACATAGGAATAGGCACCACATCGCCATCCACTAAACTCGAAGTTAATGGTACAGTAACTGCTACATCTTTAACAGAAACATCTGCATTAAGATTTAAAGAAAATATACAAGAAGATTTAGATACTTCTATTATCGATAACCTAAGACCAGTATCTTACGATTGGAAAGAAAATGGTAACAAAGATTATGGATTTATTGCCGAGGAGGTAAACGAGTTAGATAACATCTTAACTACAAAAGATGAAAATGACGAACTGTTGGGTATTAAATACACTAAGCTTATACCTTTCTTAGTCAAAAAAATACAGGAACAAGAAGAACGAATCAAACAATTAGAAAATGGCAACTCTTAAAAATACATCTATAAACGATACGGGGTATATTAGACCTGCTGCAGGAACTACTGCACAAAGACCAGGTACACCATCAACTGGTATGTTAAGGTGGAATACTACTGATACCAAGTTAGAAGTATATAATGGAACTGAATGGAAAGCTCTTAGTACAAATTAGAATATGGCAACACTAAAAAATACACTCATAGATGATACAGGTTACTTACAGTTGCCAACCGGTACTACTGCCCAACGTCCTGGTAGTCCTTCTAATGGATATATGCGATATAATACTACTGATAATGTAGTTGAGGTTTATTCGGGTGGGGACTGGAAAACTATTACATTTAACGTTGACGCTTCGTACATCACCGATGGCTTAGTATTATATGTTGATGCAAAAGATACTAATTCATACCCAGGAAGTGGAACTACTTGGTACGATTTAAGTGGAAATAATTTAGATTTCACAATGGTCGGTACTGTTTCACATGATAGTAGTGAAGGGTATTTCTCTGGATGGAGTGCCAGTAACTATTGGCAGTGTAATGCAAGTTGGTCAAGTTACCTTCCTACCGGAGATAGTCCTCGTACTATATGTGCGTTAGTTAGACGTACTACCGGTACTACTTATGAACATATTTTACACTATGGAACAGCCACCATAGGACAAGCATATGGGCTTGCTGTTTACACCAATTTGAACCAAGTAAGTGACCACAGATGGGGGACAAGTAACTTTAGTACTACAACTGTGTCTACTAATACAAATCACTTTTTAAGTACAAGATACCATACAACCGATTATCCTGGAGCACGATTTCAGGTAAATAATACATACGACACACAGACAGGTATAACAAGTAACCTTTCTACTGGAACTTCAACTCTTAGAATAGGTTCAAGAATAAGTACTCCTACTGAGGTATGGAATGGTAGGATACATGCCGTATTAGTATACGATAGAGTTTTAACAGATACAGAACTAAATACAAATTTTTCTTATTTCGGCGGTAGATTAGGACTTTCTTAATATGGCATCACTAAAAAACACACTCATAGATGATACTGGTTATTTGCAGTTACCAAGTGGTACAACTGCTCAAAGACCATCATCTCCTTCTGCTGGATATATGAGGTGGAACACTACTGAAAGTCATGTAGAACTCTATGACGGTAGTAACTGGGTACCATGGAATGTATCTTCTGGACCAGATATTATTACAGACAGCTTAATACTACACTACTCTACTTTAAGTAGTAATTCATATGGGGGAACTGGTACAACTTGGTATGATTTAAGTGGAAATGGAGTAAATGCATCAATTGCCGGAAATCCAACATTCGGTAAATAAAAAATAAAACGTATGTACGATGTTTATTATACAACTGGCGGAGGTCCTTGGGTAAATGCAGGAACTGATACTTGGGTTAATTTATGGTTAGAATTAATTGCACCTAAATTAGAAGTAAAACCAGTTCTTCTTATTCATAGAAACAAACCCAAAGGTCATGAAGATTTTCAATTTCCAATTGAAGCTCATTGGCATGGTGATGATATTCGTAAATTTGAAAAAATAGTTAATGATTGTAGAAGAATTCATATCCTACATGGTCATTATACTCCAATGGGAGTGATTGAAGATAATAAACATAAGATTTACTCTAATGTACTACATAATTCAGTAGACCATATTCTAAAATCACAAGTTGGTACCGATGCTTCATTAGGTTGGCACCCATACCTAAGTTCAGATTGGGAACAACAAGTTAATGATTGGGCCAAGGAATCAATATGGGTAGGATTATATGATATTCTAATTCCAAATAGAAAAATACCTAACTTTTACGAATTTAAATACAATTTACCCCTCTCAAACTCAAATTACCTCGGATTTGCTGCAAGATGTGAAGGTAGAAAGAACCCACATTACTTAGATGGACTGAAATCTTTTATTTTTACAAATTCTATTGAATTTAATTTAGTTTGGAAAAACGGAGCAAAGGTGGATGTTAGTAAATCAAAGATATATCATTATGATTCATCATTCAAAGATATATTTTATAACATGGATTGGGGAATCTCCCATTCATCGTTTACATCAGAACCATTTGGTTATGGTATATTTGAAGCAGTTGATAGAGGAAAATTACCAATTCTAAACGGAAATTGGTGTAAAGAATTAGAATATCCATACCGTGCTTCATCTAAAACAGAATTTCATCATATTTATAGTAAGTTATTAGAAACCCCCTTTGACGAAAAGAAAAAATGGTTTAATGTTATTAAATCGTTTATGATTGAAAACTTTTCGGATAAAGATAAGTGGATGAATGACTTACTCAATATTTATAATATATAGGGAAATATAATTATGGCTATAACAGCAGGAGAGACATTAAGTTTAAATGCACTTGGTTCGGCAACCGGACAAACGACAAAATCATTATCAGCAGCTAAAGGTAATACCATTGGTCCAATCTCTATGACATCATTTGGTGTTGATGCAGTTGGTGAAATAGGTGGATATACTTATGCAGTAGAAAATACGGATGAAACTTATACACTTGGATTTACTGGTGCTGGTTCTAACTTTTCAAGGATTAGTTCACGAGGAGTTAACTTTACTTGGTCTGTTGCATCTGGTACTACTATCAGTTTAAATTCTAATAATGGTGCATCTGCAGTATTTACGGTATCAAACAGACCAAATACAACTGGTACATTACAACCAGTTTCTTTAAATACTATTAGAGTTAAATTTGCTGATGGTTTTAATGACCATGCAACTAATTATAACACCAACAGAGATAAGCCAGTTTATTCGGTAGATTCTTATGATGGTAACTCAACTGCATTATGTTTAACTGCAGATACTCCCGTAACTCTTGCTGACGGGTCTACTCTTGAGATTGGTGATTTAGAAGAAGGAATGAAATTAAAGGGGTATTCTATTGATGGACTATTACCTTCAAGTGAAATGAACTTTTTAGATTGGAACTCGGATTCTCTTAATGTATCTGAAAAAGAAGTAACAATTCAGAATATAGTTTTTTCATTTTCGGAAAAAATATATAATATAAATGATGGTACCTTAAAATGTACTGCAGAACACCCATTCTTAGTTAAAACTTTAAATGATGAATATAAATTTGTTGTTGCTCATTTATTGAGAGAAGGTGATTCGTTAATTAAATCAACCGAGGATGGTGTAATTGAAGAAATCATAACTTCTATTGATATCGAAATGGAAGCTTCAGAAATTGTTACTATTGATGTAGAAGATGTTGATACATATTTGGCAAATGGATATATTACCCACAACAAAGGTGGAGATACTCATACTGATTTAGGGGCACCAAGTGCACCAACAACATTAGCATATTCTCACCCATCTTTATCATGGAGTGGTGGTTCATCAAGTGGTACAACTGGTATAACTGCATATGATGTACAAATCGATAACAATTCAGATTTTTCATCACCTCTTATTAATGAAACTAATTGGGATGCTTCATCAATACAATTGGCAGGTGGAGGTATACCCGCAGGAACTTATTATGCTAGAGTTAGAAATATAGATCATGGATTAAAATCAGCATGGAAAACCTCAACTGCATTTAGTGTAGTGGTTTAAAAATATTTTTTACGTTTGGAGTAATTCTATATATTTATATATATTAACATAACAAACAATTAAATTTTACAAAAATGGCGGAAGCAATTAAGTTTACAGAAGAAGAAGTAAATTCAATCAACGGATTAAGACAAGAAGTTGCAAATGTGTTCACACAATTAGGACAAGTTGCAATTGAAAAGAAAAGAAGAATTACCGAAATTGAAGGTGTAGAAAATCAATTACTTCAAAAACACACAGAATTACAAGCACAAGAACAAGAATTGTTCAAAGGTTTGAATGAAAAATATGGAGATGGTAATTATGACCCCGCAACAGGTGATTTTACACCAACTCCAAAAGAAGATACTAAAGAGTAATTTAATTCTTTGGTAAACAACATTATACTTATATAAAGAGTATTATTAGACAAAACAATAATAAGGAGTAATAAAACATGGCAGAAAAGATTGTATCACCTGGTGTATTTACAAGAGAGAATGACCTTTCTTTCTTATCACAAGGGATTGGAGAAATCGGAGCAGCAATAATTGGACCATTCCATAAAGGACCTGCATTCGTACCAACCGTAGTAAACACCCAATCAGAATTTGAATCAATATTCGGTACACCGAATGGTGATTTCTACACGGGATATACCGTACAAAACTATTTAAGAGAAGCTGGAACAGTAACTATCGTTCGTGTTGGACACGTTGGTGGTTATGTCCATGAAGCACCAATTGCTGTTAAAGTAACTGATGGTGTAAACACTAAAGTTATTGGTACTCTTAATGCAACTCATAATGGAGATGAAAAAATTGGGTTTCCAAGTGCAGTTTCATCATCACTACCATCATCTTACACTTTTAATATAGGAATTGATGGTGTTGGTTCGGAAGTATCTGCATCTATCTTACCATCTGCTGGTAATGATTTATCGGATGTATTTGGTGAAAATGCAAGAGGTTCTAAAAACGCATATGTTTACACTTACTTCGAAAATGAAATAACATCAGGTTCTGGTGGTACTGCATGGGATATAATTGATGGAGGTGGTGAAATAGTTCTCGAGACTATGCCATTACAAAATTATTCATCAGCTTCAGCTGAAGATATTAATGCTGGAACTACATTACCCGCTATTTCTCCGGCATTTACTCCTTGGATTAAATCACAATTAATTTCTGGTGAGAGACATGATTTATTTAGATTAGTAACTCTTGGTGATGGTTCAAACTATAACAAAGAATACAAAGTATCTATCTTTAATGTAAAGGCAGCTGGAGAATCAAACTCTACCGATTACGCTACTTTCTCAATGATGATTAGAGGTTACTCTGATACTGATAAGAGAAAATCTGTATTAGAAACTTATAACAACTTAACACTTGACCCTGCATCTCCAAACTATATCAACAAGATTATTGGTGATATTAATATTACTATTGATGCAAATGGAAAACAAACATTTACAGGTGATTACTCAAATAGTTCACAATTCGTAAGAGTTGAAACTAAAGATGAGGGTTCATTCCCAATCATCGCAGGACCTTTCGGACATGGTGCTTATACTAACACAGTAAAAGTAAATAATGAAACTGAAGTACCTGCAGTAGTATTCTCAACTGGTTCATCTGATAATACCTCATCTAATGGTGTATCATTTAGTGGTATTGATTTAGAAACATCACTTGTTAAAATTGATAACTCACATTACTTGAAACCATTACCATCTGATGCTGGTGTTGGTGCAAACGTAGATTTCGCATTCGATTCTCAATTATCGTTTGAATTGACTGGTTCAGATTCGGCCGATGTAAACAAAAGACAATTTACAGTAGGATTCCAAGGTGGATTCGATGGCGTATCTCCAACCATATCAATTGATAAAGGTAGTGATATGTCAACTGGAAATTCACAAGGATTTAATATATCACTTTCAAGTGATATTGGTACTGCTGCATACGTAAAAGCAATCAATGCAGTATCTAATCCTGATGATTTCGATATTAACTTAGTATCAGTACCAGGTGTAATTAGACAGTACCATTCTTACGTATTTGATAAAGTTGTCGATATGGTTGAATCTCGTGAAGATGCATTCTTCATTGGTGATGTAGTTGGTGTAGATAGTACTATAAATGATGCAATAAAACAAGGTAATAATGTAGATTCTAACTATGTTGGAACTTACTACCCATGGGTTAAAACAATCGATTCAAGAACAAATAAACTAACTTCAGTTCCACCATCAGTATTGATGCCTGGTATTTACGCTTCTAACGATGCAATTGCAGCTGAATGGTTCGCACCTGCAGGTTTAAATAGAGGTGGTATTGTAGGAGCAGTTTCTGTTCTAAACAGATTAACTCACGCTGAAAGAGATACCTTATATGAAGGAAAAATCAATCCAATCGCTCAGTTCCCTGGAGAGGGTATCGTTGCTTTCGGACAGAAAACACTTCAAGACCGTTCATCTGCACTTGATAGAATCAACGTAAGAAGATTATTAATCAAAGTGAAGAAATACATCGCATCTACATCAAGATACCTTGTATTTGAACAAAACACCGCACAGACAAGAGGTAAATTCTTGAATACTGTTAATCCTTATTTAGAAGGAATACAACAAAGACAAGGTTTATATTCGTTTAGAGTGGTAATGGATGAATCAAACAATACACCAGATGTTATCGATAGAAATATCTTGGCAGGGGCTATTTACTTACAACCTACCAAAACAGCTGAATTCATTGTAATTGATTTCAACATTTTACCAACAGGTGCTAGTTTCACGGCATAACAGAAAAATAAAAAAACTATATTTATTAGTATAATAGGAGAATAAACAAAATGGCAGAAGTATTAGAATTTAACGATATGTTCTACACCAATTTCGAACCAAAGATGAAGAATAGATTCATCATGGAAATCGATGGTATACAATCATATTTAATCAAGGCAGCCAACAGACCTTCAATTACATTTGAAAAGGTTACCCTTGACCATATTAACGTAAAAAGACAGTTAAAAGGTAAAGGTGAGTGGCAAGATATCGAAATTACATTATTTGACCCAATTGTTCCAAGTGGAGCACAACAAGTAATGGAATGGGTAAGATTATCACATGAATCTATTACAGGTCGTGATGGGTATGCAGATTTCTACAAGAAAGATGTTGATATCTATATGTTAGGACCAGTAGGTGATAAGATTGAAAATTGGAAAATCAAAGGAGCATTCATCCAATCAGCAAACTTTGGTGATGTTGCATGGGATTCAAATGATGTTTCTGATATTACTTTAACGTTATCCTACGATTACGCAATTTTAGAATACTAATACAATACTCCATTTTACTATATAGAAAGAGTTCTCTTGTTGAGAACTCTTTTTTTTTCAACTTTTTTGAAATTATATATTTATATACAAACAAATTAAATAAAAGTTTATGGCAAATTTTGAATTTCCAACGGAAGTAATCGAACTTCCATCACAAGGAAAGGTTTATCCAGAAGGACACCCACTATCAAAGGGTACTGTGGAGATTAAGTATATGACCGCTAAGGAAGAAGATATACTCGCTTCACAAAATTTGATAAGAAAGGGGGTGGTGTTGGATAAGTTATTCGAATCCGTGGTTGTAGAGTCAGGGTTAGATATTGGTGATATCTTCATTGGTGATAAAAACGCAATCTTATTAGCAACACGAGTTTTAGGATATGGTGCAGATTATCAAGTAGAGGTAACAGACCCATTTACAGGCGAACTTCAAAAAGTAACTATTGATTTATCGAAAATTCAAATAAAGGATTTAGATGTAAATAAATTATCTTCAGATAATCTATATGAATTTGAATTACCTGTATCTAAAAAGAAAGTTAAAATAAAATTACTTACTCATAAAGATGAGTTAGCTATTAATGCAGATATTCAAGCAATGAATCGTTTAGTTAAAGGTAAAGATGTAGTATCACAAGATGTATCTACTCGTTTACGATATATGATTCAAGAAGTAGATGGTAATAATGAACGTGGATTTATAAATAAATGGGTTCAAAATAGTTTACTTGCAAGAGATAGTAGAGCAATTAGAAACTTTGTGAAAGAAATTTCACCTGATTTGGATTTAAAATACGAATTCACATCAGAAATAACTGGTGAAACGGAGGCACTTGATATCCCATTTGGGATAGGGTTTTTTTACCCTACCGAGTGATTATAGTATTCAACTCCATTCTCAGATTTGGGAAATGGTTAATTACGGAAATGGATTTACTTGGTCAGAAGTTTATACGATGCCAATCCATTGGAGACGATTCTATTTCAAAAAGTTATTAGATGCTAAAAAGAAAGAGAAAGAGGAATACGATAAAGTAAATAAAAAGAGTTCATCATCTGGACCTGGTGTAAGAGTGAGGAAGTAAAAACTTCCTCACTTTTTTTATACCTTATATTTATAGTAGTATAAAAGTATAACGGAGATACTATAATGAGTAAAAAACCTATTAATGAAGGACTGGTTTCTAAATTTGTTTCTAATTTTTTGAACAATGTTCAGAAAGATACTCAGAAACGATTTATTAAACAAGCCAAAGAAAAAGGAATGCCACCTAAAATCATCTCAAGAATGGAAAAAATTGAAGATGAAATCCGTGATTTGGAAAAAATAATAAAGGATTTTTCATAACACATGGCAGAAAACAACAACCTTATAAAAGAAAAATTAAGAATTGTCAAGGAAATGAAAGAAATCCAAGACAAGGAGGGTGTTGCTGCCGCAAAGTTAAATGATACCTTTATAAAACATCTTGCCCGATTAAAAGAAATTAGAAAAGAACTTTTAGACACCAATGAGGCCTATCAAAAGGGAATCGAATCGATTTCTAAAATGGGTGAAGGAGTTTCATCATTAAGTTCAGTATATGCCGAACTTAAAGATAATGTTGCTAAATCTGCAGAACAACAAACTCAGATTAGTAACTCTATGGCAGAACAGATAAATCGTGGAAGTGAAATATCATCACGTAATGTACAATCTCAGACAATAGGTCAAGATATTTTAGCAAATTATAGAGACCAACAAAGTTTAGCAGTTGAATTAGCACAATTAGATGAATCACAAGTTATTGAAAAGGCTAAAATTCTTGATGAACTTGGTATTTATAACGAACTTTTAAATGAACAACTTGATTCATTAGATAAACGAACTGCGATTGGTAAAGAGTTCATGGGTATAAATGAACAATTAGCAGGAACTACTCAAGAAATGGTAGATAAGGCTAAAGAATTATCTTCATTATCAGCAGAACAAAAGAAAGTACTCGAAGACCAAGCAGCAGTAGCAGATACTATAAGTGAAAAGTTTAAAGCATTGGAGGAATCTGTTGTTTCTATATTAAGTAGACCAACTGCTCTAATAGGTGGTATCGTTGCGGGATTAGGAAAAGTAATCAGTGCACTTGGACAAACTACTCGTGAAATGGGTGGTTTTGTTGGTGGATTGACTGGTGCAGTTGGACAAGTTACCTTATTAAAGACAGTATTTCCACAGGCATTAGATACTGCAAAAGGATTATCAAGTGAATTTGGTGGATTAAACGATTTATCTTTTAAAACTCAACTTAATACCAATCTCATGGCGATGAACATGGGTATTGGTGGACAAGAAGCTGCATCATTAGTTGGTAACTTTGCAAGATTAAATGGTGGTTCAATTGAAACCGCTCAAAATCTTGCAGCATCTACCAAAGAGTTAGCAAAAGCAAATGGATTGATGCCATCTCAAGTAATGGCTGATGTAGCAGGTTCTGCCCAAGCCTTTGCTGAATATGGAAAAGAAGGTGGTAAAAATATAGGTGAAGCCGCAGTTGCTGCTGGAAAACTTGGGGTGAATATGAGTACTCTTACTGGGGTAACTGATAACCTTTTGGATTTCGAATCATCTATAACAAAAGAATTAGAATTGGGTGCAATGTTAGGTAAGAATATTAACCTTACTAAAGCAAGACAATTAGCATACGAAGGACAAATTGGAGCATCTGTAAAAGAAGCTCTAAACCAAATGGGTGGTATTGATGCATTTAATAGAATGGATGTATTCCAAAAAAGACAAGCTGCAGCTGCATTAGGATTATCTACTGACCAATTATTAAAGATGTCCGCTAACATGGATAAGTTAAATGATGATGGTACCATGCAGTTATCTACCTTTGATACTATTAGTGAAACAATGACTGGTATTGCAACTGGCCCACTTGGTTCTATGGTAACTGGCAGTGGTACCTTTTTAGCAACTTTAGGTCAAGCAAATATGGGATTGGGTGTCTTGGGTACTTCACTTAAAGGAGTAGTTGGTGGAATATGGAGAGGTGTTAAAGGATTGGTACTATGGCCTATTAACTTAGCCAAAGCTGCTGCTATCAAAGTTGGTGGCATGTTGGGTATGGGTGGTGGAGCAGCAAAAGCCGCAACATCCGTAGCATCTACTGCTGCAACCGCATCATCAGCAGCTGCATCAACCGCTGGAGCTGCCGCTAAAGGTGGTGGTATGGCTTCTATGGCAGCTGGATTAGCCGCATTTGCAAACCCCGCAACCTTAGCAGGTTTAGCAGCAGTAACTGCGGCTATCATTGGTATTGGATTCGCTCTTAGAATTGCTGCACCGGGTATTGAATCATTTGGTAAAGCAGTTGGTAATATCATAGTATCGGTTGGTGGGGCAATTAGTAGTATCATAGGGGCAATTGGTAGTATCTTACCAGCTATTGGTGAAGTAATTGGTACTATTATAGATAAAATTACAACAAGTATTGTAACCTTGATGGATACTATTACATTAGAGAAGGTAGGTTCAATTGCTTTATTATCACTTGCATTTGTAGGATTAGCCGGTTCCCTATATCTATTGGGTTCTGCTGGAATATTCGCACTACCAGCTTTATTAGGTATCGCAGCCGCATCCGCTGGTTTGATAATGGTTGCGGAAGTATTAGGTATTGGTGGTGAAAGTAGTAGTGAAGAAACTAGTGCATTGGAAGATGGTTCAATGAGTGAATACCAATCGAGTGTATTAGAAGAATTAAGAACACTCCAAGATGTAATGAGAAAGGGATTAATTGTAAATCTTGATGGTACACGAGTAAATAGAGGAATACAAGCCGCGGAAAATCGAAGTTTATCAAATTCAGTAATACAATAATAGGAACTCAATAAATGGCTAAAACACTAAGAGAACTATTTAAAGGTTCACCACAAGATAAATCGGTTAAGGCGGATAAAGAAACCTTTATCGAGCAAGAAACCTCGGGAATACGTATTAAATCACTTGTGGAGTTAAACAATCCACTTATCTATGGTAATGAAGCAGTCAGAATCGTTCAACGAAGTACTCCTTTGTTAGAAGACATGAAATCAAACACCGGTGGTTCTGAATCTGGTGGTGGTTTGATTGGTGGAAAGATAAATCAGGCAAGAGATTTTGTTAATTCTAAACTTGGTATACCTGAAGCTCAAATACCATCACGAGTAGTTGATAAAATTAACGAGAAATCTGCTAAAAAAGAAATTACATCTTCAGACCCTATTGATACTGATATAGTTGGTGCTAATGGAACTGGTCTTGGTAAGTTTTTAAAAGATAGTGGCGGTGGTAACCCCAAAACCCTTGGAAAACAAGCACTCGGTAATGGTATTGGTTTAGTAAAAGATAAAATCAGAGGTAAGTTATTCGGCGAACCTCAAACTATCGGTGAAGTTGCAGGTGAACCAACTCAATTAGATTATAATAATACAAATCCTTATACCAAAGTTCTTACTGATAATCGAGATTATAAAAAAGAAGGTGGAACTGCTAAGGAATTTACTGGTATTGATTTAACTTTAGTATCTCCTATACATGGTACTAAACGAAAAGATACAGATGGGAGATTTGGTAAAAGTGAATATGCATATGAAGATATACGATATTCATATAGACAGCCAACTCCATATGATTCAACAAGAACATATACTCGAAATGAAGATAGTCAGTTGAATGGTATAGTTGCTAATAGTTTAGATGTAAAATATGGAATGACTAATGGTTCAGATTCCATAAACTTACTTGGTAGTGGTGATTATGATAAACTTGATGATTACGGCCGTGCACTGAATGAAACGGGAGAAATAATTGGTGAAGATTTGGTACCATTCAACATTGGTAAGTATGGTAGTAAAAAAACACCATTCCGTTCGATAATATCTGGTATTAGTGAAACTGTAACTCCTGGTTGGAGTTCAAATAAAATGTTAGGTAATCCATTTTCATTCTACACCTATACTGGTGTTGAACGAAGTGTTACCTTTGTTTTGAAGATAGTATGTTATTCTCCATTAGAATTGGCAACTAATTGGGAAAAAATGGAAACATTAACTAAAATGGCATATCCATCTATAACTAAAAGTAATTTAGTAAATCCACCAATTATAGAATTCAGATTAGGTGATATGTATTATAATAAAGTTGGATTCATTGAATCATTAACAAATACAATACCTGATAATTCAACTTGGGAAACTGATGGTAACTTAGGATATTTACCCAAATTTATAGATTGTTCTATAACAATAAAATTTATAGAAGATACATCAGTATTAAATTCACTTTATGGGTATAAAAAATCTAAAGCAGCAATTGATAAAATAAACGAAACTAATCAATCTGAGGGATTTAAATCAGATTCATTACTTAGTGATAGAGCTGGTAATAATGATGCATCTTTATTTAGTAGATTTAATATAGATAAACCAGAGCCAATTAAAGTAAATGCACGTGGTATTACACCCGTTGGTAATTCCAATATTCCTAAAGTTAATATGGGTGGACTTGCTAAAATGGGTAATGGTGGTAGTGTTATAACTCCACAGGCAACTGAAGAAGGTGTATCACCATCCATTAAAACACAATCAGCTATTTCAGATAAACTTGATGGTAAAACTCCAGCTGAAAAAATAAAAGAATTAGAAAGTAAACAAAATCTAACACCTGCCCAATCAAGTGTGGTAGCTGGATTAGTAATTCAAGGATACAAAAATTATACAGGTCCTAAGTTGGGTGAATATAGAGAACGTAATAATGATAATGGTATGGTTATGTATTATAGAAGGGATTTCTTTGATGATCAAGTAGTCCGTGTATTCTCAAGTGGTAATGTAACTGGTCCATATCCAACAATGACCGGTACGGAAATAATATAAATTATGGCAAGTAGATACGATAAAAATAGTATAAAGAACTTAACAGATGGTAGACGAGTATATTCTTCAAAGATATACAAATCAATACCAAAATCTGATAGAGATATATATATTGTAACCCAAAGTGGTGATAGATTGGATACTATTGCAAATCAATTTTATGGAGATTCATCATTATGGTGGATTATTGCTACGGCAAACAATATACACGATGGTACTATCGCAGTATCAGATGGAACTACTCTTAGAGTTCCTGAAAATTACAAAGAAATAATGAATACTATTTAAGTTATAACCTATGAGTGGATTTCCTAACTTATCAAACATAGAACCAAGTGTTTCTGATGCTATTTTAAAAAATAAAAATAGTCAAATGTCATTATCAGGTAGAATGCCTTGGTTTAGGGCAGTATCTCTCGTTGGTTCTGAAGGTAGTGGAGATAGTGGTGGGTTAATAATAGATTCAACAAATGCATCTGAAAACTTTAGTACTCGATATGGTTCATTATCAAAATCTGGTATTGTTGGTAAGGGGAGTGATAATAAAACTTTAATATATGCCGGTGTAAATGATGAATTTACTGAAGAATCTCGAGGATTACGACCATCACCCACCATTGAAAGTTTAAATGTACAAAATGGCACAGAAGGATTAACTCGAAAAGTTAATTTTACTATACGTTGTTATACACTTTCTCAGGCAGAGGTAGTTGCGGCTCATTTTTCAGAACCAGCATCATATATTTTAATTGAGTGGGGGTGGAATACATCGGATTCACTATCTCAAATAGCAGGAGGTGGTGGTAAGGTTACTGTATGTGATGTAACTTACTATTCTAACTTAGCTATTCTAAAAGATAAACGAGCAAAATCAAATGGAACCTATGATGCATTTTTAGGAGTTGTAACCGGCGGTGGTATAAAATACGGCCAAGATGAAAGTTTTGAGGTTGAGGTTAAATTGGTTTCACAAGGTGAACTTCCTGCATATCTTTCAAGTCAAAAAGGAAGCCTTTTAAGTGTAGATGCGGTAACAAGTGGTATTAAATTTACTCAAGGAGAATTGGATACTGCAGAGGATGATGAAACTGGTGATGTTGGTAAATTTTTATTCATGCAAATGTATAATGAATTACCATTACAAAAACAAATAGGACCCGTTAAGAAGTTGGGTATTATGTATAATGAAGCTGGTTCATCGATAGATTCTACTTATACCGATTCTCGTGGATTATCATGGACACATCCTTCTAATTTTGTTAACATGGATGAGCAAGTTCGTAAAGATTTGGTGAACTCCGCGAAAGATGTTAAATTACGTAGTGATGGTGATGAAACAATAAAAGTACCTGAAGATATTCCTTTAGTTTCTAACGAACGATATATACGATTTGAACTTGCATACAAAATTTTATCAACAATAGATAATAGTGATAAAACACTTGGTGTATCTACTGGATGTGAAGAATATCAGTTAAGTGATGGTAAAAAAATTCAAGTACAACAACTATCTTCTATAAACATTACTAATACTATTTGTAGAGCACACAGACATATATTTTCAACTGATAAATCTAAATTATTTATACCAAACACAAACTTACCAGATTTTCAGTTAACCGCTGCTTTGAACTCCAAACCATTGGATAGTGGTTCAATTGAACCCCCTAGCTTTGAAACAATAAATGCACATCCATTGGGTTATGAAAATGATACATCTAATCCATTCGCATTTCCAGCAACTAAAGATGGGGTTGATGCTGATTATTCATGGGATACTACTATTATTACCAAGAAGCCATTAGCATATGAACATGGGTATCTTAAAGATTTGTATGTTAACTATGATTTCTTTTTGGAAGTAATCCAACGTAGAGGTTTATTAGAACATGAAGCTCTTACAGAACTTCTAAATGGTATGAGTTCTGCGGTTAATCTGATGTGGGATTTTCAAATTGTAGAAGCTGGTAGAGATGGTTGTGGTGATATCCAACTACATGTAGTTGATAAAACTTATTTAGGTTTAACTAAAGAGGGTATAGTTCGTAAAGATAATGGTATACCAGATATATGTAATACGGTATTTCAGGCAAGAGGGGTAAACTCGGTATTCTTATCAGCAGATTTAAACATCGATATACCGGGTGCTATGGCTAATATGGTAATTGCACAAAAAAATAGTAAATCTACTAAAAATGAAACGGAAGATACGGATGCAAACGCAACTGGTGGTTCAAGTACTGAAGAACGATTCCAAAACATGAAAACAGGTATATTTTCAGGCAAAACAGATCCTGTTTCAAAAAAATTAACCAATATTAATGAACAAGTAATAGAAAACGAAAAGGTATTATCTGAAGCAAGAAGAGATGCTTTCAAAACCCAAACACAAAAGACAAGTGAAGGTGAAGATTTTTGGGGTGGATTGGTGGATGCTACGAAAACATTTGTTTCTACAACCGCAGCATCGGTAAGTTCAGGAGCACAGACTGTCTGGCATGGTGAGAATAAATCAGCTAGAGAAACTCGTAAAGCAAACTATAAATTCTTTATTAGTAAAGCTGGTGTGTTTCCAAAAATAAATGATAGAAATTTAGATTATGATATTGCTAATGAAAAATACGATTTTTATGCATACAATAACGCAAATTTAGAAGATATAATTTTTGTAGGATGTTGGAACGATACCTATTTATTAAAACAATATGAGATGTTTGATAGAAACGTATGTTTGGAATCTAATAAATCAGGTGGTGATTATACTACAAATCCAGTCTTACTACCTATTAAGTTTTCATTTACTATTCATGGTATAAGTGGTATTAAGGTTGGTGATATATTTGCTGTATCTGATTTACCAAAAAAATATGCAAATAAGATTTTTCAAGTAACCCAAGTAGAACATCAAGTTAGTGATATTTGGACAACCGAAGTTCAAGCTCAATTAAGAAATATATAATGGAAGATTTTATTAAGAGATATAGGATGATTTCTAAAAATAGTAGACAAAAACCATCTACTATAAAATCATACATACCAAATCCAAATGATAATGATTATAGGAGAGGGTATATATATCGTTATTTTATTCGTTCTTCTAACGACATCCAAGCACCTATTTTTGAAGTAAGTTCTAAACAATATACTATATATCTATCAGACCCATTTTATACTACTACTAAAGTAAGATGGAGAATTTTAGGAGAAAGTAATGAAGTTAAAACATCTAATTCAATAGCAGTTAAACTTGCATCTGAAAAAATAAAAAATTTAAAATTATATTTACCAAATTTATTACAATTTCATAAATAATATATTTATATACATTAACAATTAATAATTTATTTTATGGGGTTACTTTCTCGCGAAGAAAAACAACAATTAGAGTTTGATTGGAGATACAAAGGTGTATCAGTATTGAACTTACTCACAGATGAAGAATGTGATAGATATTGTGATGAACTTGAACGTATTAGAAAAATTCGTCAAGATAATGATACAGATAATGAGTGGGGGGAATATGATCCATTTCAATATCCACACAAAGAATCCGAAGTTTTAGGTGAATTGATGAAACATCCTAAAGTAATTGAAGCAGCTGAATTACTTTTAGGAGGTAAGATATTTGCTTTACAAACTTGGGCTTACTTTAAACCACCAGGACAATTAGGTAGAGATATGCACCAAAACATTTTCTATACCGAATGTAAATCAAATGAGGTTTTAAATGTTTCGATTGCTTTAGATAACCACGACCCAGTTAACGGTTCGGTATGGTATTATGAAGGAACTCATAACTTAGGTCGATTACCGATTGAAGTGGATGAAGATAGAACGAAAACCAACCCTAAGAATTGGCGAAACGAACGTGGTAAACCATGTGTAATGCCTGAAGGACATACTTTCCCAAAATTAGATGGTTATCTTCGTAGAGGTCAAATTGTATTCTTACATTCCAATGTAGTCCATGGTTCGGAAGAAAATACTTCTAATAGATTTAGAAGAGCATTTTTAAGTGGATATTTACGAGAAGGTTCAAATTTCGCAACAGGTGGTCATATGAAAAGACAACCAATTGATATTGGTTCTGCTAAAGTATAGATTGTTACAAATATAACAAAATAATTTAAATAAAGTTGGTAAATCATTAGGATATACCAACTTTTTTTTGTATATTTACTATGTAAATAAGAGTTAATTAAAACTATAAACTATGAACTATAAAAGATTTAACAGACACGAATTATTTGATAAATTCCTAATGGAATATCATTCAACTACTATTAAAAGAGCTACCGATTATATTTGGGAAACTCAAAAAGAAGTAATGACTGAATTAGAAAACTTACTTTGTGGTATTTGGGATGGTTACCTTTATGATGAGTTACTTACCAAGGCTCTAATCCTTCCAACTGAAGATTATCGTAGAGTTGAAGATATCGTTCAGTTAATCAACGAACATATCGAATCAAATGGTGAAAATACAACCCAAAAATTTTAACAAAATTTTAACATTTGAGATTTGGTAAAACCAATAAAATGTTGTATATTTACTATGTAAGATTGAGAGAGATAAAACACTTTAAAACCCTAAAATTATGACGTATTTAATCCACCCACAAGATTTAGTTTTCAAATCAAAAAGTAGAATCGAAGGATTCAATGAAATGGTTAAAGATGAAGAAATTCCACAATGGGATTTGTTAGAAACTTCTCTCGAAATCGTAGAAGAGTGGAGTTCTGATTGGGATGAAGGACATGGATTTGGTTCTTCTGATGGAACTTATCTGTTAAAAGATTTCATCGATACTGTAATCGGCAACTATACTAATGGTAAATACAAAACCGATTTTACCCCAAGTTTATCAGTAATAAAACTTTAACAAAACTTTAACATTTCAAATTTGGTAAATCAAACATTATTTCGTATATTTACTATGTAATAAAGATTGAGAGACAAATAAAAATTAAACCTTAAAACCCTAAAATTATGGCTACTAAAAAAATCAAAATCAACTACTTAAATCAAGAATTCCTTTTACCAGCT
>Ga0209555_10001307_pt1 | contig 19247 bp, 25 predicted proteins | sample SaaInl85LU_5_DNA_FD_184643 | JGI IMG/M metagenome (GOLD analysis project Ga0209555, IMG submission 184643) | Marine microbial communities from expanding oxygen minimum zones in the Saanich Inlet - ESP_85LU_5_DNA (SPAdes) (version 2) | ecosystem: Environmental > Aquatic > Marine > Intertidal... | reverse complement strand
ACAGATAGCGTAGGATTAACATAAATGCGCCTCCAGAGACCTTTCTCTGATCCATCCTCACCATGATACTCGTGGACATCATTCATTCCTTGTAGGACTTCTCTGACTTCTTTTGTTTTTGTATTTTCGTAAATATAGAGCGGCATAATTAATGATAAAAAAACCCCCGACATTTTCAATCGGGGGCTTTGTTTTTATTCTACTGAAATTTGAACTGTTTTTAAATTTTCAGATTTTGGAAGTTTAATTTCCAGAATTCCGTTTTTCAGTTTAGAAGAAATCCTAGAAGTGTTAATATAATCTGGGTCAATTTTTAAACTGACAATATCAATAGGTTTACCTTTTTCATCATCCACGAAAACTTTCAAAATACTCTTGCGAACATTTGCTGTAATTTCGTCCGAAGAAAATCCCACAATCACTTTTTTGACTGTATAATAATTTTCTTCATCTTTGATTTCTAGTGGCCCAGCATAACCCTTTCCGTGTTTACGAAAAGAGTTATCGTTAAAACCTTCATAGAAGGCGTTTTCAATTTGATTAATTAAGTTTGAATACATAGGCTTTTGTATTTGCAAACAACGTGCCAATATTACACAACTTCTTCAATCCCTTTAAGTAAGCGGTCTACAGAGCGGCTGTAAGAAAATTCTTCTTTTAGTGATTCTCCATTAGTGTTATTTTGTCCCTTTTTTGAGACAGCTAAATCCATAGCTTGCGACACTGTGGCACTATCCCAAGTAAAGATATTTCCTTGATTGAAGGTAGAGCCTTTTTGGAAAAATTTCCCATCATAACATTCTTCTAAGCCATTTGGTTCAACTAAAATACAGTTTGATTCATTTGCCCAATCCTTGTGTGAAGTAGCATCAAGAACAATAGACCATTTACCTAAACAAGTGGAATTGAATGAAGGAAGATTCCAACCTTCAGCACCGCTAAGTCCAGTTAAGTCAATGTCAATCGCATTTAAAAAATCATTAACTTCTGAATTTGTTTTAAGGTAAGGAAGAAAATTAATATTAGTATATCGCTTTCCTTCTAAACAGTTCAAAAGCATAGCTTTCATTTCATCTTCCTTAAAAAAGGGATTAGTTACACAAACAGAAAGTTGATATTTATTATCATTTCCGTATTTAGCTAACCATAATTTGATAATCTTTTCTGTATGCTTGCGCTTTTCAAATTTCCCCATTAGACCAAAATGGACGATATCTGGATCTAAATATTGCTTACCAGTCTTATGAAAATCTTCGTCAAAACCAACTGGAACAACACCTGCATCGACCCCATACTTTTTGAAAGATTCGGCGGCATAATTACTCGAAAAGAATGTTTTTGTTTGGAATTTCGCCAAATTAATTTCTTCTGGAGTTGGTTGATCTAATTCGTAGAAAGTATATAAAAACTGTTTTGACCCAATTCTGGATTGAGAACCATTTAGGTGCCAAAGTTTTAATGCTGGAATGTTAGGTTCAATTTTATTTGTTGCGTTTTTCGCAGAATCTTGAAGCCAAGCGCCAAAATTTTTATCAATCTTATCAAAAGATTCGAAGTTTGCGTTTCCACTAAGAGGAAACCACATAACATCAACGCCCTTGCGCCAAAGTTGACGCAAGAGGTTGTACGTTACATTACCAAACGAAAGTTGGTTAACTGGAGCTTCTACAATTAATTGCATTAGAAAGGAATTTCTTCGTCTCCTGCTCCTGCCGCTGGTGCCGCACTAGAATTAGATGGTTCATTTTCTGAATCTCCACCCTTACCTCCAAGAAACTGAACATTGTCAGCCTTAACGTAAAGCTTTGAATTCTTCTTGCCATCCTTTTCCCATGTGTCTTGTACAATTCGCCCGTTAGCTAGAACTTGACGACCCTTTGTAAGATACTTTTGGCAAATTTCACCAAGCTTGCCCCATGCTTCGACATCAACATAAGAAACCTTGTCCTTTTGACGATTGTCATTTACCGCTACCACAAGGCGTGTGACATTATATTCACCTGCCTGTCTTGATTCTGGATCTCTTGCGAGATTGCCTACTAGTGTTATATTACTATACATATTTTTTTATTTCAGTTAAATGTTTATTGTGGATATTAATACATCCTTGTATGGATAAGTCAAGATTTTTCGCAATTTTTTTCCAAGGAGTTAATTTTTTGCCGTTTTTGTATCTCATTTTAAATATTTTTTCAACTCTTGGGTCTTCCGAATTTTTAATGAGCTTAAATATCCTATCTAAATTTTCTTCTTCTTCAAGCATAGAAATTTCTGAATTTTTTGATAAATTGTAGCTTCTATGATCTTTTACCAGAGAAATGTCATCGATATTATTTTGTGGAAATTTTACTTTTTTGTTATAAATATTTAAACACCTCCATCTAGCCAAGTTTCCAACATACGTGCTAAATTTTGTATTTTTTGATTCGTCGAATTTAATTACGGCATCGTATATACAAAAGTTTTTATCATCAAGAATATCTTCTTTGCATATCCCTTCAATTGATTTTGGAATATACTTATTGACCATATCAACGTATATGCCAGAATGCCTATCAATCAACTCCTTTAGGCTTTCTCCGTCATTTGTATTTTTTACATTTGAAATTAGCTGTAAATCTTCTTCCATTCATCTCCTTGAGTTTGTTTAAGCATCTGCCATAAAATTTGTGCGTGATCCATACACTTATCCATTTGATCTGGCTTATAACTAGGCCAAGTATGATTTAAATCTGCAATTTTAGAAACCAGAGGATCGTTTAAATGTTCAATTTCATTTGGAGGTTGGTTTCCTACTTTTGATATATGAACAATCAACCCACCTTGGTCTTGAACGCGTTCAGCCTCAAAATCAAAACGAACATCAGATATGATTGGGAAAAATCTTTCTGGGTCAGAATCTATTTTATCGATAACTAAGTCGGTCCATATTGTTTGTTTATAAAACTTCTTCATCGTTTCTCCATGAGAAACAAGAAGGTCTCTAATTATAATCTTTTCTTCCGTATTTTCCGTAAAAGCTGATATACCATAGTTTTTAATCAAAAACCCATCCATCTGAGACTTTAATTCTTCAGCAAACGAAAAGATTTTTACATCACAACCCCAATCTTTCTGAATAACTTCTGAAAGATTTTTTGCTAACGTATCTTTTCCTGATCTAGCTAATCCACCTATTCCAATCATGATTGTAAATTTTTTATTAATTTAGACATCTCTGCCGACTCCTTGTGCATACCAATGTCCGCGAATATTTGATCTATTCTAATCAGAATATCTGAATTTTCAAATTCTTCGTTTATTTTTTTTACCCTCAAACAAGGAGAAACTATTGCGTCCTCCTTGAATACGTCCATTCCGAGTTTTAAAGCTTCTGTCGCCGCTTGGTTTTGATCTTTCGCTTTTACAACGACAGACCAATCCGCAGTTGTACAAAAGTAAAACTTTTCACTACAGCTATCTAATTTAATCATTGACGAGCATTTTGAACACATTTTCAAAAAAGTCAATATTATTTTATATATATTTATTAAATATTCTTATAAATATTTTATATATATTATTATATACTTATTCGTTCGAACTGTCGTTCTCACTCATAAGTTATTCTATTTTAAACTCAATACACGAAAAGTCAAGCTCTTTATTTATTTTTTGTTTTTTAGCGAAAAAAGTTGACAAAAAGATGCTGGTGTGTAAATTTACTCATATGCTATTCGAAGAACAAATATCAAGAAAACCGAATCTCTATCCTTGGACTGAGGACTTTGTAAACGCCATGCACAATGGATTTTGGACAGATAAAGAATTTAATTTTCAGTCCGATGTTCAAGACTTTAAGGTAAACCTTTCCGATCAAGAAAAAGAGATTGTGAAGAGAACTCTTTCTGCAATTGGGCAAGTCGAAGTTTCTGTTAAAAAATTCTGGGCAAATCTAGGAAACAATCTTCCACATCCAGGAATTACAGACCTTGGCTTTGTTATGGCCAACATTGAAGTGATTCATAATAATGCTTATGAAAGACTTTTAAGCGTACTTGGTTTAGAAGATGTATTCGAAGAAAATTTGCATCTTCCAATAATTAAAGGCAGGGTAGATTATTTGAGAAAGTATCTCAATAAGTGCTACAAGGATGAAAAAAAGCAATACGTTTATTCTTTGATTCTTTTTACCTTGTTTGTAGAAAATGTTTCCCTTTTTAGTCAGTTTTATATCATCAACTGGTTCAATCGATATGAAAATTTCTTAAAGGATACGGCACAACAAGTAGCTTATACCAGCCGCGAAGAAGATATTCACGCAAAAGTTGGAATTAAAATTGTAAATACTCTACGCCAAGAATATCCAGAAATCTTTGATGAAGATCTTGAATCCAGACTCAAAGAAGAAGCTTTGTGCGCATTTGAAGCGGAATCTAAAATTATTGATTGGATTATCGGCGATTATCAAAAAGAAAACATTGATGCCGACATCTTAAAAGAATTTATTAAAAATCGCCTCAATGAATCTTTAAAACAAATTGGCTTTGAAGAAACTTTTGAGGTTGACAAAGACAAGATTGCCCTTACTATGTGGTTTGATGAAGATGTACTGGGGAATTCCTCAACAGACTTCTTCTTTAAACGTCCTGTAGAATACTCTAAAAAGGACAAATCATTCGACGAAGACGATCTATTCTAATGAAATTCAACTGGTTAAATAAAGATTCGCGCCTCTTCCTCAAGCGAGGTTATCTTGAGGAGGGGCAAACAGCAGAAGGCAGAATCCGCGAGATTGCGGAAGCGGCTCAAAAAAATCTTGGTATTCCAGGATTTGCTGACAAATTCGAAGACTATATGTCAAAAGGTTTTTATAGCCTTTCTAGTCCAATTTGGGCTAACTTTGGATTGAAGAGAGGTCTGCCAATTTCTTGTTTTGGCTCTTACATCGACGACACAATGGAAGAAATTCTTAAGAAGTCTGCAGAAGTAGGAATCATGACAAAAGGTGGAGGTGGAACCTCTGGTTATTTTGGAGATCTAAGAGAAAGAGGTGCTGAAATATCTAGCGGAGGAAAGTCAAATGGGCCAGTTCATTTCTTAGAAATCTTTGAGACAGTCGCTAATGTCGTCTCTCAAAGCAATGTTCGCCGTGGCAGTTTTGCTGCTTATATGCCAGTAGATCATCCAGATATTTTGGAATTTTTAGAAATCCGTGGAGATGGTCATAGCATCCAAAATCTTTCTATTGGTGTTTGTATTGGCGACGACTGGATGAAAGAAATGCTTGCTGGAGATAAGGACAAGAGAAAAGTTTGGGGTGCGATTATCAAGAAGCGATTTGAAAGCGGGTATCCTTATATTTTCTTTTCAGACGCAATGAACAATAATGCACCACAAGTTTACAAAGACAAGGGGCTTAAAATTCATGCAAGTAATCTTTGTTCTGAAATTGCTCTACACTCAAATCCAGAAGAATCTTTTGTTTGCAACCTCTCTTCTCTTAACTTGGTTGAGTATGAAGAATGGAAGGACACAGATGCGCCAGAGACATTAACGATGTTTTTGGACGCTGTCATGACAGAGTTTATTCAAAAATGTAAAAAGATTCCTTTCATGGAGGCTCCTGCGAAGTTTGCAGAAAAACAAAGAGCTTTGGGTATAGGTGTGCTTGGTTGGCACTCTCTTTTGCAGTCAAAAAATATTGCATTTGAGTCAATTGAGGCAAAGTTTCTCAACTCTCAAATTCATCAACTCATATTTGAAAAAACTCAAAATGCATCAAAGCAAATGGCTCAAGTTTATGGTGAACCAGAAATCCTTAAGGGTTATGGCTTAAGAAACGTAACAACGATGGCTATTGCCCCCACGACATCTAGTTCTTTTATTCTTGGTCAAGTATCGCCAAGCATTGAGCCGTTAAACTCAAACTATTTTGTTAAAGATTTGGCAAAAGGTAAGTTTACTTATAGAAACCCATATCTTGAAAAAGTTTTAGAAAAACACGAAAAAAATGACGCAGAAACTTGGAAGAGTATTCTTGTTTCTGGAGGCTCCGTTCAGCACTTAGATTTTCTCACAGAAGACGAAAAGGCTGTGTTTAAGACATTTGGCGAAATTAGTCAGAAAGAAGTAATCATTCAAGCTGCACAGCGTCAAAAGTACATTGACCAAGCCCAAAGTCTTAACATTATGGTTCATCCAAAGTCTTCTCCGAAAGATGTAAGCCAGCTTATGATTTTTGCTTGGGAACAAGGAGTTAAAAGTCTTTATTATCAACGTGGAACAAATCCAGCCCAAGAATTAAGTAGAAATCTACTTGAGTGTCAATCTTGCTCTGGTTAAGTGTAATATATTAAGTGAGCAGCTTTCATTTATATGATATTCAGAGAAAATCGGGTCTATTTGTTAGAAAATTTGGCTCCAATGACTCTATAGATCTACAAGAGAATAATCCAGATGCTGATGATTTGGCCGCCAATATTTGGGATTACGAAGACAAACAGTTATATGTCTATCCAAGTGATAGTGGTGAAGTTATGTATGTTTCCAGCGACTCTACTTCAGATACTACTGTTTTGATAACTATAAATGGTCTTGATGAAAATTTTGAAGAAAAAAACCAAACAATAACTCTAACTGGGACAACACCCATTCAGTTAGATGGTTTGTGGACAAGAATTCAAAAAGCTTTTAACAGTGGAGCTTCAGATCTAGCTGGAAATGTGTACATATATACAACTGGAGAAGAAACAGATGGTGTGCCAGATGATCCAGCAAATGTAAAGGGGCATATCGAAAATCAACACCAACAAACTCGACAAGCTTTTTATACAGTACCCAAAGGTAAGCAGTTTAATGTTTCTGGATATCATATATCCTGTGACGCCAAAACAAGCAATAGCGATGTTAATCTTACTATTGCATTTCAAGTAAGATTTTTTGGTGGCGTTTTTAGAACTCAAGAAATTATTGCGGTATCAAATAAGACACCAAGTATTGTTAAAGTAGACATGCCATTTCCGCTTCCTCAAAAAACCGACATTAGACCGATTATAATAAATTCTTCTGCAAATGGAATAAAAGTGCATTGCGTTTTTGAAGGAATTCTTCTATAATTATTTTTTTAAAAAAATAATAGACTTATCAAAAAAGTGTAATATATTAAACATGGGAGAACAAGACGATAGACTACTAAGAATAGAGCAAAAAGTTGATAAATTATCAGATGCAATTATTTCTATAGCCAGAGCAGAAGAAAAGCTACTTCAACTTGGAACAATAACTGATGTCCTTTTTAAAAAATTAGAGGACATGAACGAAAGAATTATTGATATGGAAAAAGCGTCCGCAGAAACAAAGGCGCTTGTTAATGGCTTTAGCAGAGTTGCTTGGGTTTTCACAAGCGGATTATTAACCGCTATAGCTGCTATTTTTGCTTATAATATTTTAGGCTAAATTTTTTTTTAAAAAACGTGTAATATATAATATGGAATTAGATTTTTCAGAAAAAATAGAAGCGAAGCGTCCTGGCCCCAAAAGCGCCGCACAGACTCCAGCAGAGCCAAATGAGAGAAAAAAAGGCTCTTCTGTTAATGAGCCAGGTTCTGCCGCAGGCGCAATTACTTTTAGCGAAAAAGTAACACAATCTCTGAAAAACAAAGTTAAAGAGCATAACGAAAAATATTCCAAAAAAGTAACCCTTTCTCAGCTTAAAAAAGTTTATCGCAGAGGGGCTGGCGCTTTTTCATCTAGCCATCGCCCAGGAAAATCCAGAGGCCAATGGGCAATGGCTCGCGTAAACACTTTCCTTAAAATGATGCGCGGAGGAAAGGTTAAAGATTCTTACCGTCAAGCTGACCAAGATATTGCCAAAGCATCTGAAGAAGAACTTGTAAACCTTACTATAGAATCTATTTATGATGAATATGCTGACGTAGAATTGGCGCTTGCAAAAATTGATTTACTTTCTGCTGGCATCTCAACTTCTGAAATCTTAAATTATTCAGAAGCGGAAGACTGGGACAGTGAATCAGAGGCCGAAAAAAAGACTTTAAACAAACCATTTAGATTACCAAGCGGGTCCAAAAAGAAATTTGGCGTTTATGTTAAAAACGAAAAAGGTAATGTGGTTAAAGTTACATTCGGCGACCCAAATATGGAAATCAAGCGAGATGATCCAGATCGTCGCAAATCATTTAGAGCTAGACATCAATGCGACACAAATCCTGGCCCCAAATATAAAGCAAGATATTGGTCTTGCAGAATGTGGGAAAAGGGTAAATCCGTAACCAACCTCACAAAAGCTGAAGAACTAATTGAACAAAATCCATCTCTTGCCAATGTAGGAGTTGTACAAGAAGATGAATACTGATCCATTTACAGGATCTAGCCTTTATCAAGAATTCCTTAAAGAGAGGGAAGAAATACTTAAGCTCAAATGGATAGAGTCTGAAAAAGCTGGCAAAGACATAGGATTTGAAAAAGCTTTAATCACTTGGGTTGTAAAACACCGATTAGACTGGAAAAAAGAAAGAAATGCGTTAAAATAGCGCATGGAAGAATTTCTTGGGTTTTTATATACATTTTGCTTTATATCCTGCTACTGGCCGCAGATAATTAAATGCATTCGCACAAAAAGTGTCAAAGACGTTAGTTTTTTACTTTTTGCTCTTTCTATTGTTGGGTATGTGGCTGCTATCCTATACACAATACTCCGTGTTGGTTTAGATTTTTGGTGGTTGATAAATTATGGACTTAGTTTATTATCTGCTGTAATCATGTTAATTGTTTGGTTTAAATACAAAAAATGATAGAAAAAAAAGATATATCTATAATAATTCAAGGACCCATAAGTGAAATTTCTTTAAATAATCTTGATTATTATTGTGAATTTGGAGAAGTGATCATATCCACCTGGAGCGATCAGCCATTTAATTGCGATATTAGTAAATACAATAATTTAAAATTTTTAGTTAATCCACTTCCCAAAATAAAAATCGAATACAATTATGGGAATTTCTACTTTCAATGCTTATCAACACTTAATGGATTAAATATATCTAGTAAAAAATATTCATTTAAAACAAGATCTGATGAAAGTTTTTCTAATCTAACACCGATTATAGAAAATTTTAAAGAAGGAAAAATCGTTACAACAAATATAAGTTCAGCAAAAGATGTTGAATTTAAGTACCATCCATCGGATCATTTAATCTTTTCGGAAACGTATATACTTAAAAATATTTATCAAAAATGCGCATCTATTTGTGAAAATCCAGAAAAATTTGATTTAAAGATAAAAAATGACAAACTATGTGGGCAAGATTCCAATAAAGATTTTTTTGAAATTCATGCGGAATGTATTTTAGGTAAAGTTTCATGCGAAACTATATTATCAAAAGAAGCTAAACAAAAAGATTCTATAAAAAATATGAAAAAGTGCTTCGAAATAGTTCCTTTATACAAACTAGGAAATTTTAAATTTAGTTGTAATTCTTCTAGACATAACAAAAATGCACCTTATTATAAAGGAGTAACTCAAGATTGGTTTTCTAACAACCCAAAGTTCCCAAACTCTATTGACGAAATATGATAAATGCTTTTATCCCAATAAAATCCTATAGTGAAAGGATTAAAAATAAAAATTTTAGACTTTACAAAGATCTCAAGCTTTACACCTATATTATAAATTCCGCATTAAACGCCAATTGTTTTGATAACATATATATTGATACAGATTCAGATGAAATTAAAAAATTTGCATTTAAATTAGGATGCAAAATAATTGATAGAAAACCCAATCTGGCGAGTGATTTTGCAAATGGTAATGATCTCATAGTTGAACACATGAATATAGATAGTGATTTTTATTTTCAACTCTTCGCAACAGCCCCAGAGCTAAAACCAGAAAGTATTAAATATTGTGTTGATTTTTTAAAATCAAACAATAAACGTTACGACTCTATTTTTACAGTAGAAAAAGATTACGGCTGGTACTGGTTCAACAATCTTCCAGTTAATTACAGGCCATCGGTTTTACCTCGTTCGCAAGATGCAGAGCCAATTATAAAAGAAACTACTGGTTTGTATGGAATCACCAAGGAATCTCTTTTCAAATATAAATGTAGAATTGGAGCAAGACCTTATATGTATGAGCTAACTGGCGCAGAAACTAAAGATATAGACTGGGAATCTGATTTAAAATAAATATTTTTATAAAATGAAAAAAGTAATAGTAACAGGAGTAACAGGTCAAGTCGGCTCATATATGGCAGACTTTCTTCTTCAATTCACAAACTTAAAAGTTTATGGAGCGATTCGTAGACTTAGCGTCCCAAATCACGAAAATATTAAACACATCAAAGACCCAAATTTCGAACTCGTTGAAATGGATCTTGGTGACGAGCATAGCATTGCATCTTTAATTGAAGAAATTAAGCCAGATTATTTTATTAATTTTGCTGCAAATTCTTTTGTTGGCAATAGCTGGAAAATGCCCGTGAATCATTTTCAAAATAATACGATGGGTGTATTGCATCAACTTGAAGCCATTCGCAAACATTGCCCAAGTTGCAGATATTACAACGCAGGTTCATCTGAAGAGTTTGGTGATGTGATTTATAGCCCACAAGACCTCAATCACCCATCAAGGCCACGAAGCCCATACGGAGCATCTAAGGTTGCCGCAAGGCAAATTGTAAAAGTATGGCGAGATTCTTATGATCTTTTTGCTATACAGGGTTATTTATTTAATCACGAATCAGAACGTCGCGGAGAAGAATTTGTAACCAGAAAAATCACAAAAAATGTAGCTAGGATTTGCAAATCACTATCAAGTGCAGAAGTTGATTTTGAACCTCTTGAGCTTGGAAATTTAGATGCCAAAAGAGATTGGAGTCACGCAGAAGATTTTGTTCGCGCTGTGTGGATGATGTTAAACGAAGATAAACCAAAAGATTATTTACTTGCATCTGGAGAAACTCATACAGTTAGAGAGTTTGTTGAGTTGGCTTTTGAGAACGCAGGTATTAAAGGTCATTGGACTGGCAAAGGTTTAGATGAAAAGTTTAAATTCATTGGAGAAGTTCCCGTTGATATTACTCTAGTAAAAGTGAATCCAGATTTTTATAGACCAGCAGAGGTAGAGCTTTTGCTTGGAGATCCAATCGAGGCACAAGTTGATCTTCATTGGAAAAAAAATGTTGACTTTCCTACGCTAGTTCGTAGGATGGTTCAAAATGACCTTGAAAAAATTAACGCCACATAAAAGGCGACAACTTACAATCGGCAGACTTGTTGAGATTCCCAAAACTCAAAAGCGATTCTTTTGGGCAAGGGAAATGAAACTTCTAAAAGATTTAGAGGAAAGATATTCTTTAGATTTCTTAGAAATTGTTACTTTTCCGAAGAAATATGACAGCCTTGCTTACCTTGTTTCAAAGGAGCTAAAAGACACAATGGACAGAAAGTGGAGAAATTTCAACTTTAAAGTTGACTTATCTAAATATGACTCTATTGTTTTAGGAGAAAAGACTGGAAAAGATTACATTCCCAGTGATAATAAGCCAAAGAATACAAAAGAATTATTAAAATGAGCGATAAAGATTCAGAATTACTAGAAAAGTTCCTTAAGGATAAAAAGGGGCAACATTACAACTTCGAAGAAGCAATTGACTATAAAGTGTCAAGTGGATCTCTTCAACTTGATTTAATGCTAAATGGGGGTATTGGCCCTGGTTTACATAGATTTGTGGGCATGAACGAAGGTGGCAAAACATCCGCATCGCTTGAGGTGATGAAGAATATGTTGAACGATGTGCCAGGATCGAAAGGCTTTTACATCAAAGCAGAGGGCAGACTTTCAAAAGAAATGCAACTACGGTCTGGTGTGAAGTTTGTTTTTGACCCTAAAGAATGGGTTGCTGGCACGTGTTTTGTTTTTGAAAGCAACATTTATGAAGTTGTAGTGGATGCAATGCATACCCTTGTAGAACAAAATGAAGAAAAATATAAGTATTGTTTCCTACTAGATTCTGTAGATGGGCTTATTTCCCAACAAGATATCGACAAATCTTTCTACGATTCTAATAAAGTGGCTGGTGGAGCAGTTATCGCCGCCAACTTCATGAAGAGAATGTCCATTAAGCTCGCAAAACGAGGCCATATGGCCATTTTTATTAGTCAGGTAAGGGCAGACATCAAGTTAGACCCATACTCCAAAGCTCCAGTACGTCAGACCTCCGCAACAGGTGGCAACGCTTTGCTCCACTTTGCGAATTATATCATGGAGTTTGAGCCGCGATATAAGTCAGATATGATTTTACAAGACCCAGCGAAGAAGCAACCAGACCCCAAGACCAACCCTATTATTGGTCATTGGGCTAAAGTTACGATTAAAAAGTCTCCAAATGAAAAGACAAACAACACAATTTTGTATCCAATTAGGTATGGCAGAGTTGGTGGTAAGTCAATTTGGGTAGAAAAGGAACTAGTAGATCTCCTATATATGTGGGAGTTTGTAACCAAAAAAGGAGCTTGGATCACTATTGGCGAAGAGTTTAAAGAGCTTGTGGCTGACGTTATTCAAGATTTGCCAGAAAAGATTCAAGGAGAAGCTAATTTGTTTAAGATGATTGAAGAAAACGGGGAACTTTCTAAATTTTTAATAAATTATTTTAAATCTAATATTGGAGAATTGGTGTAAAGTATCTTTACATCCCCTCTTTAACTTCGGTGAAAGAGCGCAGGGCTTCGGCTCTAGCATTTGTCACGGCCCCTTGGAATTCTCGTGTTCGTGTTCGTGTTCTGTAACAAACCAAGGGTGTCCGTGATTAATTTTAGTGTAAAATTAATTTAATGTAACAAAACGCAGATACCCAAAGCCTTATGGCTGCGGTATGGCCTTTCCCTCTTTCGCCCGATAAGTAAAGGGGCTTTTTTATGAAATTCTTAACTCTATATGGTAAGGAAAAGCCACTAAGAAACCCACATAAATACAAAATCAAGTGGAATGGCAAATGTCGTAGCAAATTTCAGGCAGAAGTTAGGAAATATATATACCCATACTGGAAATATGATGCTGTATATGAAGAATTTAAGGTGGTCGGCACACAATTAACACTTGATTTTTACAATCACACTCAAAAAATAGCAATAGAAGTTCAAGGCGCTCAACACTTAAAATTTGTAAAACATTTTCACAAAACCAGAGCAAACTTCGTTCGCCAAATTCGCAGAGACAATAAAAAGCTGGAATTTTGCGAAATTAATGAAATCAAATTGATAGAAATTTATCCAGACGATGAATTATCTACAGAATTTTTTGAAAAACTTTTAGGGTAAGTGTAAAATAAGCTGAATGGAAAAGCCAAAATTTAAAGAATTTCAATTGCCGCAAAAGATCCTAAATCAGCTTTATGAGCTAACTGGCGGCAAAGATTGCTATAAAGGCTTCATTATAGTTTATTCAGACGAAAATGGAACACCCATTGTGTACACAAACTGCGAATCTCAGATTCTGGAAAGCGGCTTAATTAAGAGCCTTGAAGATTATATACAAGAAAACTGGGAAGAAAATTCAGAAGAAATAGAATCAGAATAAAGCTTGACAAGTTGGATCAATTGCGTAGTATGCTCGCAATGATATACAGTTTAGAAATCGAAAAACAAGTCTTAGCAGCATTCATCCAAAAACCAAAGATTTTCTTAAATTTCAATCACTTGATTAGTGAGGCTGATTTTTACGATGGATCGTTATTACACAGGACAATCTTCTCTGTTTTAAAAAGAGCTTGTCAGAGAGATGAAACCATCGATGATATCGTTTTGGTTCAAAGAATAAAAGAGCTTGGCATTAAATTTGAGGAAGATATTTCTCTAATTGATTATATTAGATCTCTATCTATGCGAAAGATTCATTCTGAAGAAAAGATTGAATCATCAATCAAAGAGCTTAAAAAATACAGCGTTCGCAGAGAGATACAAAAAACAGCACAAAAGATTGCAGACTCAATGAAGAGCGTGTCGCCAGACACACCTTATCTAAAAATCATTGAAAATGCAGATCAAATATACAATGATAAGATAAATCTTTTTGAAGTCGGGGACGATGTTCCATGCAACATCTACGAAGAGATGGAAGATTTTATTGAAGATCGTGGGAATAACCCAATCGACGAATTTGGCATGATGGGTCCACACGAAAAGATTAATGAAATTTATGGGTCTCTTTTGCGGCCTGGAAATATTTCCGTGATTGTTGCCCGTTCTGGTGTTGGTAAGACTCAATTCTGTATGCATTACGCCACGCAAGTTTCTGCGAAGTATGATGTTCCTGTTCTTCACTTTGATAATGGAGAAATGAGCAAAGAAGAGCTGATCATTCGCCAATGCGCTTCTTTATCTGGGGTTGCTTCCCATCTGCTTGAAAGCGGAAAATGGAGGCAAGCTGGAGAAGAAGTCGTTGCAAAGGTTAGATCTGTCTGGAACAGAGTTAAAAACCTGCAATTTTACTACTACAATGTTGGTGGCATGGATGTGGATTCAATGATCAATACACTCAAGCGTTTTTATTATTCAAAGGTTGGGCGCGGGAATAAAATGGTCTTCTCTTTTGATTATATCAAAACTTCATCAGAAGCTGGTGGCAACAAAAATGAGTGGCAACTTGTCGGTGAAATGGTAGATAAATTTAAAAAATGTATTCAAAAAGAAATACTGGAAGATGGCAATCCAGTGATTCCGATGATCACATCTGTGCAATCAAATCGTAGCGGTATCACAACCAATCGCCAAAGTGCAAACATTATTGACGATGAATCTATTGTGTCGCTGTCCGATCGAATTACTCAATTCTGTTCTCACATGTTTATTCTTCGACAAAAAACTAATGACGAAGTTGCAGAAGAAGGCAACCAATTTGGCACACATAAACTGATCAACGTTAAAGCAAGACACTTGGGTAAAGATATTGCTGGTGCCGTTGAGCCAGTTCAAGTAGATGACAACCTTCGCAAAAACTTTATTAACCTTTCTTTTAGAAACTTTAATATCACGGAATGTGGAGATTTACGAGATATCGTTTCTTTCCGAAATACTGGCGGAGATTTAAACCAATCAAATCAAAACGAAATTCCCTCTTTCGATGACCTATAAAGAAACATTAGAAAAATTAGGATACAATTTACAAGATTGTGGCAACCATTGGCGCACTCGTGCCATTTATAGAAATGGAAAAACCAATACTTCCGTTATTATATATAAAGATACTGGGGTTTGGAAAGATTTTGGTTTAGACAATCAGGCAAAGCCATTCAATGCTTTAATTAAAGAAACCCTTCAAACAGAAGATTCTAAAATACTTAAAGAATACCTTGTTGCCACAAATGATCAATACAAACCAAACCAACCTAAACTAGAAAAAATAGAAATGGAAAAAATATATCCAGAATCATACCTAGATAAACTTTTGCCCATGAAAACTTTTTATCAAAAGAAGGGCATTTCAGATAAAACCCAGACTAAATTTAAATGTGGTTATGCTGGAGGCGGCAAAATGTATCGCAGGATGGTTTTTCCAATTTATGATTTAGATAATCAAATACACGGTTTTTCAGGTCGTTCTGTAGTTGATGACGATAACGTACCAAAGTGGAAACACATGGGTCGCAAAACAAATTGGATTTATCCACACCACCTTTCTCATGACGCTATTGAAGAAAAAAAAGAGGTAATACTTGTAGAAAGTATTGGCGATTGCATGGCTCTTTACGAAGCTGGGTTTGAGAATGTTTTAATGCTTGCTGGTGTAGATATTTCCGCAAAAATGATTTCCTATCTCAACACATTTGATTTAGATAGAATTATCATCGCAACAAATAATGATAACAGCAAAGAAGTAAATACTGGAGCCTTAGCCTCAGTAAAGGTCGCCGCAAAACTATCTACTATTTTTGATTTATCGTTGATCAGAATCAACCCACCAGTTTGTAATGATTTTGGAGAGATGTTGGAGTGCGATACAGGCATGTTAGACAACTTCAAACAATGGTACGAAAGAAAAGATAAGTGGGTAATGAATGATGAAAAATTTCAAAACTACATCATAAAACAAATAAACAAATACGAACCACTTAAAAAGAACGCCCACTGCAAAAAATTAATTAAAATATTAAATGGAAGTTAAATTATCAGCAAGCCGAATTAAAACGGCGCAATCGTGCAGTTGGATATACTGGAGCAAATATGTTCAGAAGTTGCCCGACACAAATAATGACGGCGCTCGTCGCGGTACAGTATGCCATAATGTTTTTGAATTTTTATCAAAGCAAAAAACTAAGGCTCACTTCAATAAGATCGTGAAAGCCGAAGATCCATTTGCGTCGAAAGCTGTCCGTGATTTAATTATGTCCGACGCTTCCGAACTGGGAGTTACAGATGAAGAAAATATGACAATGATCAAAGAAATGATTCTCAATGGTCTTAGTTGTAATTTTCACGGTGAAGATTTAGGCATTCCAGATGAAGCTCATGCCGAACTAGATTTTGACATCGAACAAAACGGTTATCATATTCGCGGATTCATTGACCAATTGTTTTTATACAAAGACAAAAAGATTGCAATTATTCGTGACTATAAGACCAGTAAAAAAATGTTCGAAGGTAAAGAAAAAGAAGACAACCTTCAAGACTATATATATTCTTTAGCGGTGAAAACTCTTTTTCCAGAATATGTAAATAGGAGTTCTGAGTTCTTGTTTTTAAAATTTGATTTAAAAAAGAATGGCTTAATGAAAATGGCTCCAATTGAAGATGATGATCTAGAAGGCTTTGAGATGCAATTAGCATCTATTCAAGAATATTTAGAGAACTTCGATGAAAAGGATGCCGTTTCTAACTTTGCAATAGATAAAGGTTTTCCAGAAGACGGTTCATTTGGGGGTAAACTTCAATGTGGGTTTGCTAAAGAAAAAGGCCAACTAAAAAAGGACGGAACACCAATGTGGCATTGCCCTTATAAGTTTGATTTTTGGTATGTAACTATTCTAGATGAAAATGGCGAGTTTCATTCTTCTTGTTTTCAAGAGGACTTTGAAAAAGAAATGGTGCCAGAAGGTGGAAGCCACGAAGTAAAATATTACGAAGGCTGCCCAAAACACTTGACAAATAATTCATAATATGTATATTGAAAGCATGATACCTTTATTTAAGACTCATTTCTCTATAGGAAAAAGTATTCTTCGGCTAGACGATATTGATAGGATCACTACCGATCAAGAAATTGAAGAAGTCTATTTAGTAGAAGACTCCATGACAGGATTTCCAGAAGCCTTTAGGTTATTTGGCGATCGTCTGCGTTTTGGATTAAGATTTTCTATATTTAATGAAAATGAAGAAGGTGAAAGCAAAATGATTGCTTTTGCTAATGGTGATGCTGGATGCAAGGATTTGTATAAATTATATACCAAAATGTTTGATACAAAACTTGTAACACCTTGGAACGATTATGAAAATCTTGTTTTCGTAGTGCCTTTTTATGACTCCTTTCTTCATAAAAACTTAACTAGCTTTTCGAACTGTATGCCAGATCTTCCTGACAATATTACATTTTTTATTGAAAAAAACGGACTACCGTTTGATTCTATTTTAGAACAAAAAGTCATTTCTTACAAAAGTAATAAACAAGATGTTCAGTTTGTGAAATCAATCTATTATGAAAACAAAGAAGATGTTGAAGCATTTCAAACATACAAGTGCATTTGCAATCGTCAGCCTGGCCGACAAGCCAGCCTATCTAATCCACGACTTGACCATTTTGGCAGTGATCGTTTTTGCATAGAAGCTTGGAAGGAGGATAAATAATGGAAGACTTACTAAGATTTAAATTTGACCAAAAATATGTTATCTTTGACACCGAGACAGAAGGTCTAAACCTTGTTTCTTCAAAGCCTTGGCAGCTTGCTTGGATTGAAGCTACAGGAAAAAAGATCATCAAGAAGCAAAATCGCTTTTTGATGTGGGATGATCTAAATGTATCAGAAGATGCGGCAAAAGTTACTGGCTTTAATTACGATAATTATGTAAAGCAAGCTGAAGACCCATTTGTTGTATATAAAGAGTTCATGGATTTGATTAGCCAAGATGATGTCATTATCGTTGGTCAAAATCTTCTAGGGTACGATATTTACATTCTTGGAGTAATTGCTCGAAAACTTGGTCTCGATATTGATTATTCTTTCGTAAATCGCATTTTTGACACGAAGGCTATCGCCACAGCACTTGCTAAAGGCAATAAAACACCCGATAAAGACGATTTTATCGCTTGGCAGATAAAGTGGCTACATTACAGAGAAAGAGGTCTTAAAACTAATCAGAAGCGTTTATTGGAATATTATGACATCAAGTTTGACGAAAAGAAGCTACATGACGCTCTTTATGATATTGAAAAGAATTTTGAGATTTTTATAAAACAACTTTGGGAACTTGATATATAAGTGTAAATAAAAACATGGGCATGTATGACCAAGTTTCCTTTGAGGACATTGAAAATCATTTTAATCTAATTGATTGGGGCGACCTTCAAGTAGACAATGAAATTGTCGAAAAAATCAAACAACAAAACACTTTTCAAACAAAATGTCTCGATAATTGTTTAAGCAATTATATGATATTTTTTGACGGCTCATTAAAGTCACAACATTTTGAAGAGTATGAGCATATAAGCGATCGAGATTCTCCATTAAAGTTTAGAATTCAAAAAAAGGGAGAATACTGGATGAATGAAGATTTTGATGGAGTTATTAAAATTTACGACACTTGCTCAATAAAAAATGATGGTTTAAAATTTTTTGTAGAATTTAAATTAAAATTTGCAGAAAAAAAACTTCAATCAATAAAATGTTCGGATATCCATAAGATTTAGCTTGCAATTGTGGTGCTTTTGCCGTAATATGCATATATGCTAAATTTAAAGTCTTATAATCAGCCTATGCCAGCAGGTGTAAGGTTGCCAGAAATTGAAGTCGATAGAAGAGTTTACTATCAACTGGATTTAGATCCAAAGTCATCTAACTACGATCTTCTAAGAGCCTTATGTTTGAGGGGCGTAAAAGAAAGAGGTATTGATAAGCTAGACAATAAGCAAGAATACTATGATCGGGTGAAAATGGAACTCTCTGTTTTGTCTGAGCTTGGATTTATTGATTATATCTTGCTCAACTGGGATATTTTAAACTTTTGCCACTACAATAGCATACCAACAGGCCCAG
>Ga0209555_10001299_pt1 | contig 19352 bp, 19 predicted proteins | sample SaaInl85LU_5_DNA_FD_184643 | JGI IMG/M metagenome (GOLD analysis project Ga0209555, IMG submission 184643) | Marine microbial communities from expanding oxygen minimum zones in the Saanich Inlet - ESP_85LU_5_DNA (SPAdes) (version 2) | ecosystem: Environmental > Aquatic > Marine > Intertidal... | reverse complement strand
GGGGTTAGCTTCAGAATAAAGCGCAGAAGTGGTCCCGAAAGCGGTCCCGATTTAAGCATCAGATCAGAGTGACGATTTGTGGCTTGCACCAAAAGCTGGGCGGGTTGGCAGGTCTGCTTCCGGCCCAGACCGGATCTTGGTGGGTCGCGCAGCTAAGGTCGGGTCTCAGCCCCCTTTACCGTTTATCGGCACTGCAGCTAAAGTCCGCTTTCAAGATGTAAGCAGCATAGCTCACGAAATCCCTGCCCAAAGCCGACTTTCCGCATTCCAAGCAATACTGCCATGCCTCTTTCGTAAAGCAAATATCTTCAAATTACATAAAATCTATGTTTCGCCCTATTGATGGCAGCGCGGAGAGCTAATCTCCAAAACAACCTGATCGTAACTTCTAATGCCCGAAATAAGCCTCCGTGAGCCTTGGATCTTCTTTGAGTTCTTCCACTGACCCCGATGCTCTGACTGCGCCTGTTTCCAGCACATACAGACGCTCGGCCAGTGTCATTGCGAAGTTGGCGTTCTGTTCGGTGATTACGATGGTCAGACCAAAATCATCCCGCATTCGGCGTAGGGCAGCTGCAATTTCTGTGCATACTTTCGGGGCAAGGCCGATGGTCGGCTCATCCACCAGCAAAAGTCGTGGACTGGTCATCAAGGCACGGCCCAAAGAAACCATCTGGCGCTCCCCCCCCGATTGGGTGCTGGTTTCCTGACTGGCACGTTCTTTGAGACGCGGGAAGAGGGTGTGGACTGCTTCAAGATTACGTTCCACATCGCCACGGGCAGTATATGCGCCCACCATCAGGTTGTCGTAGACCGACATAAAGGGGAACAGGTTGAACCGCTCGGGGCCATATCCGATGCCGCGCGTCACTGCCGCTGAAGGCCCCCCCGACAGGACAGCACCGTCAAAGGTGATCGTGCCTGTGGTTTTTGTCATGCCCATTACACAATCGAGCAGCGTGGATTTGCCAGCGCCATTGGCACCGACGATGGCGATGATCTCGCCCTGCTCAACAGAAAGGGATACGTCATATAGCGCCTGTGCTTTACCATAGAATGCACACAGAGAGTCTATTTCAAGAAAGGCCATTATGCAGCTCCGAGGTAGGAGGACCGGACATCGGGGTCCGCCATGACATCGCTGAACGGCCCTTCGGCAATCTTGGAGCCATAGGTGATCGCAATGGCAGTATCGACCAGCGGTTCTAGCGCTTTGAGGTCATGGCTCACCATGAGAAACGTCATACCGTCGCGGCGCATCTGCTGGATCAGCGATGCAATTTGTGCGATTTCACCGACGGTCAATCCGGCAAATACCTCGTCAAGCAGCATCACCCGAGGCGCGGTCGCCATGGTGCGCGCCATCTCAAGCTTGCGTAGATCACCCATGGACAGCTCGTCAGGTGTGCGTAGCAAATCGTTTTCGGAAAAGCCAACACTCAGCGCCAGTTCAACCTCTTTGTCTCGGTTGGGACCGCGTGTGATCATCTGCCAGATACTGTCAGGCATAAAGCCCACGCGAATATTCTCCAGCACGTTCAACTCCCCGAAGGGGCGCGGCACCTGATACGTCCGGCTAACGCCGTGGCGGATGCGCGCAGGCGTGGAAAGCGCTGATATTTCCTGCCCGAACAGATGGATGTTGCCCGATGTTTGACGGTGCTCGCCCATGATCTGGCTGAACACGGTTGTCTTGCCTGCCCCGTTCGGACCGATCAGTCCAACGGACTGGCCAGGCTCGATTTGAAAGCTCAGATCATTTGTTGCAACCAACCCGCCGAACCGTTTGACCAGATTTGTGATCTTGAGCGCATGTGTCATGCCGCCCTCCCCGATCTGAGCTTGGCCCAGCCTTGCATGAAAATCTCGTACATCCCTTTGGGCTGATACATATAGAGCAGCAGAGCGATGCCGCCGTAGATAAAATACCGCTCCGCCCCCGGCAGATAGGGCCGCAGATATTCCAAGAGGAAGGTGAGGAAGAATGCACCGATCATCGGGCCAACTATGGTGGAGGACCCGCCAATCAGCGCGGCCACAATGATGGTGAACAAAAAGTTGATATCGAAGAGCGCACGTGGCGCGATGGAGCCAAGGTAATGGACATAAAACGCGCCCCCCAGCCCTGCAACAAAGGCGCTTGTGAGAAAAGCAAAGAGCTTAAGCTTGGTCGTGTTCAGCCCTGATCCGCTCACGGATTCCTCATTCATGCCGATAGCGCTTAGCGCGGTTCCCACACGGGTACGCATCAACAGCCACATGGACAGGGCAACGGCCAGCATCAGCGACAGCGACATGTAATAGCCATTCGCGGCACCGCGTGTGAGGGTTTGTATCCCCGAGATCCCTCGCGTGCCACCCGTCAGATCAGGCCGGAAAACCTGCACCAGTTGATACATCAATTCCATAAAGGCCAGCGTGACCAGCGCGAAGTAGCTCCCCTTGAGGCGCAGGGCGGGCAGAAACACAATAAAACCTGCGATCATAGTCACGATCACTGCAATGGGGATCGAGTATTCCAAGGGTAAGTCGAACCGCTTGCTCAGGATGGCGGTGGTATAGGCGCCAATGCCAATCAGGAAGGGATGCCCGAAACTGATGTATCCAGTGCGCCCCGAGAGCACATCCCAGCTGATCGCAAAGATCGCCAGAAAATTGGCAAAGATGATCGTGCGCAGTGTCCCCTTGGAGACAAATTCGGGCAACAAAAACATACCCCCGATGAACGCAGCCCAAAGGGCGAAATTATACCAACGCAAACCCATCTCAAATCTCCTCCCGGCCAAAGAGACCTTGCGGGCGGATCACAAGGACACCGATGATCAGCAGCATCGTGAACACCCCTCGTAATTCGGGCGCGATGACAGCCACCGTGATGATTTCCATGAACCCGATGATATGTGCGACGATCAGCGTCCCGATAATCGAACCGATCCCGCCCACGATCACCACCGCAACTGCGATGATAAGGGGGGCGACCCACATCGAGGGAGAAAGCTGGGTGTAGCTGGCGAAGAACACGCCCGCGACCGCACCCAGTGTTCCCGAGATGCCCCAGGTGATCATGTTCACGCGGTCCGCATTCACTCCCGAGATTGCAGCGCCTTTTTTATCCATTGAGACGGCCTGCATAGCGCGGCCAAGATGTGTTTTGCGGATAAACAGATACAGACTTATCAGGATTACCCAGCTGGCAATGCTCGCCGCCAGAATGTTGTAGGTGACCGAGGCGCCCGCCACTTGGGTCACGCCCGGAACGATGGGCAGCAGCACTTTTGCGCTATCGCCAAAGAGCAGGACAATACCCGCTTGCAGCACCACAGCGAGGATCAATGTCGAGATCTCGATCGCCACATGGTCGCCCTTGAGCGGGCGCACGAGTAATTGGTATTTCAGCAATCCTGCGGCACAGCCGACAACCGCTGCCAACAGAACCCCGGCCAGCACCGGCAGGCCAAGCTGTTGGGATATATAGAAATAGACGTAGCCGCCAATCATCAAATAGGCACCATAGGCCAGATTGAGGATGCGCCCGACGCTGAAGATCAACGTGAAACCGACGGCGATCAACGCGTAGAGCCCGCTCAGAAGGAGGCCCTGGACAATAATTTGCATCATGGGAAAGTCTGCCTGTGCCGAAGGGGCCAAAGGTACACGTCAGGGCCACGGTACATTGCGGCCCTGATGTGAGAGAGGGTCTTTTACTTGACCCAGCTCGGGACGGTAAATTCGCCAGTCGCATATTTCTCGGGGTAGACCACGGCGTTGCTGCCATCCTCATACCACTGGATCACCACCATCGAGGGCGAGGCATCTTCATAAGGCTCGGTGATGTCAAAACGTGCATTATGCGGATAGGTCCGACCTGTGCGCGGCTCGATCTCGTCATTGCCCCAGAAAGCATAGCGCAGCCACATTTCGCCATCAAGCTCCAGAACGATGTCCTGCTTCTCCATCGCGGGCACCCAGCCATCGAGGTCAAAGCTGCCAGTCTCTTCTGCTGCGGCCATCGCCTGCTTCACGCCGTGATAGGCGTTGAACCCGTTGAAATGCGGGACCGAGGGGCGCGTGGTATATTTCGCCTGATAGGTATCGACGAATTGCTGGCTGACGGGATCAAGCTTGAACCCGACCGAGGGCACAGGCGACAGGGTCGATATCCCGCCACCGGCACCGCCCGTGTCCTCCCAGAACTCTTGACCAAGGGCGGCTACGTTCACGCCTGTCATGCCCATCGGCACCTGAAGTTTCACGTACTGTGAGGAAACCACCTGTGAGTTCACCGAAGAGACCAGATAGATGAAGTCAGCGCCAGACGCCTGCGCCCGACTAAAGAGCGGGGCGAAATCTACCGTGGCCACATCATAGGTGATCGTCTCGACAACTTCGATGCCGGCATTGGGCGCAAGCGCGTCTGTCACCAATCCCGTGATCGCACCACCAAACGCCGTATCTTCTGCCAGAATGATAACGGAATCCCAGCCCATCTTCTCCTTCAGCACGTCCTTGCCGAAGTCGATATAGAGCGTGGCAAGAGCCTCATCCGACGCAATGTTCATGAAATAGGGGCGCATGCTGTCATAATCTTCAACAACCATGTCGATGATACCAACATAGGAGGTCCAGGTATCCAAGGTCGGGATCTGGTATTCCTGCATCCGCGGCAACCAGCCCAGCGATACATCGTCGATCGAGCCTGATACGATGAAGTCAACTTCCTCTGTCTCGGCCAAATATTCATAGGCTTTGACGCCCTCGGTGGGGTCCTCGCTGGTGTCAGCGGTAACCAGTGTAATCTGCTGACCCAAAACGCCGCCCTTGGCGTTCAATTCTTCAATCGCAATCTCCGCACCGCGCAGCGTGCTCAGACCCGTGTCCGAAGACAGTGAGCCGATAAATCCTATCTTGATTTCGGCGTTCGCCACAGTCGCGCACATAAGTGCTGCCACCGCTGTTGCTGTGTATCTCAAAGTCATAGTCATCTCCCTGTTGTTGGAAAAGTGGCCTTTTTAGCTCTAATGTATACAGTACACAGTACACGGTAACCAATGTAGATCAACATTTTTGTTCAATCAATTTCAGGTGAGGGAAATTGCGCCCGACTCGTCATGGATAATGGCGTCAACGTCTATCTCGACCATCAGCCCCGGTTGGGTCAGCTGTGCTTGAACGGCAGTTAGAACGGGGGTAATCCCCTTGAAAAACGCACCATGGGCCCGCACAAATCCCGCCGCCTCGCCCAGATCGGTGAGGTAGCAACGCACACGCATCACGTGATGTTTTTTCGCGCCGACCTCGTTCAGGAACTCTTCGATCCTGTTGAGAATAAACACAGTTTGCGCCCCCGTATCACCGGGCACATGAATTTTGCCCGAAGGCTCTATCGCGGTTGTTCCGGCAACATAGACAAATGGCCCGACGCGCTTGGCCCGCGCATAGCTTGCAATCTCTTCAAAACGCCCACCCGCCTGATGCACCCGGACTGTCATAGCCCAAGCCGCGCGCGAATGGCCTCGGCAGCCGCATGCAGTGCGGTCGTTTCACCAGCCGTCAGTTTGATCTCGTCCACCGCAACAAGCCCTTGCGCCCCCAAATGCGCAGGCACGCCAAGGACAACACCGCTGATCCCGTATTCGCCCTCCAGCATCACCGAAACAGGCACTGGTCCCGTTTTGGCGCCGCGAATATGGTCAATGAGCTCAATCGAGGAATGGGCAGGAGCGACTGTCGCCGACCCAGTCTTCTTGAGCGCGACCACCTGACCGCCGCCTGTAATGGCATCTTTCACACAGGCCGCAATTTGCGCCTCGCTCAGAAATACCGACAAAGGACGCCCTTTGATCCGCGCATGGCTGGTGATTGGTGCCATCTCGTCCCCGTGACTGCCGAGGGCAATCGCGCTGACATCCGCAGGGGTCACCCCTGCCGCAACCGCCAAAGCATTGCGAAAGCGCGAGCTGTCGAGGGTTCCTGCCATACCCAGAACACGGTTTCGGGGAAATTCGGTAGCGCGCAGCATCTCGACGGTCATTTCATCCAGCGGGTTGGTGACGACGATTACAATGGCATCGGGCGCTTGGGTCTTGATCACCTCCGCCGTGCTGCGGATAACGCGGGTGTTTACGTCAATCAGATCGGCACGCGTCATGCCTGGTGCGCGCGCACGTCCAGCTGTGACCACAATGACATCGGCACCAGATACCAGCGCCAGATTTTGACCGCCACTGCACCGCGCACGGGTGCCAGTGATGCCGCTTGCGTGGTTGAGATCCATCGCCGCTGCCTCGGCAACACCGGGGGCGATGTCAATCAACACAATCTCGTCGGCGATGTCCAGATTGGCGGCTAGATGGGCGATATTGGCCCCCACGCCCCCTGCCCCGACCAGCGCCAATTTGCGCAAGCGGCGCGCTTTGATCGCGGATGCCGCCCGTGGTGCCACCCATTTGGGAGAGCGGCGATAGAGCCCGCGCCGCAACGCAGTGTTACCATCCGTCACCGGATGCGCAGGCTTTTCAATCGGGCCGTCCATCAGAGTCATGCCGATGCGCACAGCGGTCTCGCGCGCCAGCGAAGTAACAATATCACCGGGCAATACCTCGAACAGATTGCGCCCGCGCTGGCGCGCATCTTCGATATGCTCGGACCCTATGACGCGGCGCGCACTCATTAGCCTGCGACCCCGTCGATGCCTTCAATCGCGCGCACGGCAGCTTCCATCCCTTGGGCGACAGAATTCTCCGAACCGGAGATGAACAACCGGCCAAAACGCCCCACCGCACGCACTTCGACGATATCAATCTCGGCGGCTTTCTCGGCCTCATTCGCGGCGATCGAAATATAGGCCGCAGGTGCGCACTCGATAATCCCGAGCGTTTGACCGGGCACCAATAGCGAGCCTTTGCGCCATTTATTCAACAGCTGCGCCTGATAGGGCTCGACGCTGGTGATGGTCTGGGTCGTGGTCACAACCGGTTTTTGACGGTTGGCCATGGTCTGGCCCAGCTCTGCCAGAATGGCATCGCGCGCCGCACTGACCTCAGCGTTGGAGGGCGAGCGCAGGATGAAAAACCCGAACTCCCGCTCGACCAACTGTGTTGTGGCCTCAACCGAGGACGCCTTGAGCGCGCGGTCAATCAGGGTAAACACGCCGTTACCGGGGGCAAACTCCCCGATCAGCACCGTGTCACCGGACAGTGGCACAGAGCCTTGCACTGTGGCGCCATTATAGGCTGCAAATTTCGGTTGCAGGTTGTCGATTTGCATCAGGGCGCGAATGGTAATACCGCTCATGGGTTATTCTCCGTATTGGTCGTAGATGTCGCGCCAGGGGCGGCTTTGATACGCCACGCGCTTGATGTTGATCAGGTGCAGGGCCGTGACGTTGTCAGATGTGATCGAGCCTGACCATGTGCCGGTACCCAGCATGAAGGATGGCTCGAGATCGGTGGAATACCCCATCCCGCCAAGGATGCCCGGTGTATTGACCAGAACACGACCCGTGGGCACCGCAGCAAATCGGGCGACGATGGAAGGGTCATTCGAATGAACCACGGACGAGTGGCCCCAGCCTTCGAATATCGCGATGGAATGGGCCAGCTCGATGCCGTGATCACTGTCTTTGGCGACATAGAAGGCCAGCACCGGATTGAGCTTTTCCGCCGACAGAGGCGCATGCCAGCCGACTTCGGTTTCCTCGGAGACAAGGATGCGCGTCTTGGGCGGGATCGAGAAACCTGCGGCATCGGCCAGCGCCTGAGGAGATTGCCCGACACGGTCGGGGTTCATCGCCTGTTTACGCAGGAATATGACCTTGGCCAGACGCACAGCCTCGGCAGGTGTGCAGAAGTACGCGCCTTTGAGCTTCAGCTCCAAACGCAATTCACGCGCGATCTCGGGATCGGCAATAACTGCCTGCTCGGACACGCAAGCGGTGCCATAGTCGAAGGACTTCGAGGTCACGACCATCTCGGCCACTTCCGCGATCTCGCCTGCCATGGATTTATGCACATAACAGGGCACATTGCCCGCCCCTACAGCGAGAGTCGGTTTGCCCGAGGAATAGGCGGCCTTGACCATCGTAGGACCCCCTGTCGCCATGACAACCGACGTCCGTTTGTGTTTCATCAACTCGGCAGTGCCTGCAATTGTCACTTCATCAAGGCATTGGATCAGCCCTTTGGGCGCGCCCAACTGCTCGGCTGCGCGGACCATGACACGAATGGTTTCCTGACCTGATTTCAGACCACGCGGATGGGGCGCGCATACAATCGCATTGCCTGCTTTGACCGCCGACAGCACTTTGTAAATGATCGTGGAAGTCGGGTTTGTGACCGGAATAAGCGCCGCAATGACGCCCATCGGTTCTCCAAAGGCGGCGATTTTGGTGCGGTCATCGCGCCAGAGCATGCCCAGCGTCGTGATGTCACGGAGATAATCCGCAACCGACAGCGCATTGAACAGGTTCTTGATGCGCTTGTCCTCGATATTGCCATAACCAGTTTCCTCAACGGCCAGTTCACCCAAACGCCGCGCCTCGGGCTCAATGGCGAGGGCCATCGCATCTACGATGGCATCCACATGAGCAGGGTCAGTGCCCAGAAATGCGCGGTAGGCCTCGAATGCAGTTTCGGCAGCACGGCGCGCAGCCGCGATGGATTTCAGATCAGCGTCCATCAGGTAGCTCCCGTTGCAATGGCATCCATCGCGCGGCGCGCGGTGTCGATGTGTGTGGCATCAATGCCAATTGTGTTAAGCCTGCGCCCCGATGCCGCCACATCAGCGCCCAGCACAGTGGAGGCGAGTGTGATCATCGCCTGTGTCATTGGGACAGGCGTGCCCGTGATCTCTGCGGCTGAGATCAGTGGGACAAGCGAGCCAATGACACCGTCGCGCAGCAGCCCTAAGACAGCAGCCTTGTCAGGCACAGGCCGCGCACCTTCGCCGCGCGCAGTGCCTGCGTGACGCAAAGTCCACATCGCATCGTCAGGCAGATTGCGCACGCCAAACGCTTTTGCAACGGCGCGCCGCTCGGACGCAAGGCGTGCAATAATGCGATGATGCTCATCATCCAAAAGTGCTGCAAATGTTTCGTTCTCAGGCAACGGCACCGCTCCCATCGGGAGCACAGGCCCGCCCGAGCCAGCAATGAGCAACGCAGGAAATTCAACCAGCGCAGATCCATCGGCAAAGCCAGAGGCCAGAACGGAATCGCAGGCCTCGATATTGGGCAGGATACGACCCACAGCGCGCAATGCGTCTGTGCGGCCACTGGGCAGCGTGGCCGCTGCAACAGGTCCTGCCTCGCTCAGCGTCAGAACAGACCCTTTGGCGGAAACCCAATAGGGCAGTCCCTGCGCTTCGACGATGGTAGCATCAACAACACAGCCGCCGATGCGCAAAAACCATGCTGTCTCAAGCGCGCCCAGTGAGCGACCAGGTGCAAGTACAAGGGTTTGACCGTCCGACAGATGATCCGCCAGCACCATCGCATAGGTGCGTTGTTTGTGGATCGGTCCGGTCAAAAAGATAACGTCAGCACCCGCCACAGCGCGGTCAAGCTCGGCTGTAGTTTTGATCGACGGACTGTCTGTTCGGTCCACTTGGTATGTGCCTACCGGCCCCGCACCGCGCAAGGTTACACCAGAGGATGCCCGCAACGCGTCGAGCTCGGCACCATAGGCGGAAAAGAGTGTCACATCGACACCCTCGGCCAAACACAGCGCAGCAATCAGACAAGCATCCGGTCCCCCCCCCAAAACCGCTGCACGGTTTAGGATGGGCACAGGCGTACTACTCTTGCTCACAGACACACGCGTGACCGCTTCGGTAAACTCGTCAAAGCTGCTCATGAACGAACCCTCTCTGCCCTATCACTGGGGCCTGTCACTGGCGGTTGTGATCAGGATTAATCCGCGCTTCCGGCGCCCAAAGCGTCGAGGATACCTTCCAGTTCGTCATGGGGGCGGGCGATGACGTGTACCGAGACGACTTCACCAATTTTATGGGCCGCTGTGGCACCTGCATCAGTGGCCGCTTTGACCGCACCCACTTCGCCACGTACGATGGTGGTGATCAAACCACCGCCTGCTTTTGTCTGGCCAACGATTCTGACGCTGGCGGCTTTCGCCATTGCATCCGCTGCCTCGATCGAGGCCACAAGGCCGCGTGTTTCGATCAGTCCGAGGGCGCCTTGGCCTGCTGCTGGTTTTGCCATTTTGTCTACTCCTTGAGAGATATTTGAGAATTCAGGTTTTCGGGATGCTGACGTGGTCAACAATAGCGATGATTGTGGTATCAACGGGGGCGCTGGCGGCACCATCAGACATGCGCGCCGCACTGCCTTGGACCAGCAAAACAGTATCGCCGATTCCCGCTCCGACTGTGTCGATGACGACGACAGCCTGTTCTATGACTTTGCCCGCGCCCGTGATGATATCGGCTATCAGCAGGGGCTTGCCTGTCAGTTGTGCCGCCTTGACGGTCGCCGTGACCGTTCCGGTGATTTTTGCAATTTTCATCAGAAATTCCGCAGGTAGCGGGCTGTTTCAACAGCGGTCACCTGAGCGGCAAAAAATTCCATCTCACGTTCGCATTGTTGGCAGGCCAGTTCATACATATGCTCGCCCAGCACATCGCGCAGCCAGTCGGAGCCGCGCGCGAGCGCCACAGCATCACGCAGATTATCAGGGATTGGATCAAGCCCTTCCATGGCATAGGCGTTTCCAGTGACGGGTGGACCGGGATCAGTCTTGTTCTCGATCCCGTCAAGGCCCGCAGCAATATCTGCGGCGATCAACAGATAGGGATTGCAATCTGCCCCCGCATCGCGCTTCTCAAACCGTGTCGAGCTGTCGGAGCCCTCAATGACGCGCAGCGCCACCGTCCGGTTGTCATACCCCCACGACGCGGAAGTCGGACAGAATGTGTAAGGCTGGCGGCGGCGGTAGCTGTTGACCGTCATCCCGCCACAAATTGCGGATTCAGCCATGCGCGCCCGCAAACCACCAATGAAATGCTTGCCCGTCTCGGATAGTTTGCCGCCATCCGAAAACAGGTTCTTGCCATCTTTCCATAGCGAATAATGCGTGTGAAAGCCGCTGCCGGATTCCTCGTAGAACGGCTTGGCCATGAACGTTGCGCGATAGTTCTCGCGGGCCGCAAGCTGTTTAACCAGCGAGCGGAACATAATGACGCGGTCAGCACTCTCTATGGCAGTAGCATAGCGGATGTTCACTTCCGCCTGACCCGCCGCATATTCGGGATTTGATTGCTCGATGGGAATGCCCATCTCGTTAATCAACGTTCGGATCGGTCCCAGCACATGCTCAAGCTTGGCGGCGCGGTCCAGACCGTAAACGCTGGTCGTCATATCTTTGGGATAGTTGGTTTCGGGATCGAGCAGGTAGAATTCCAGCTCGGCGCCGACTTGTACGTCGATGCCCATTGCCTCTGCCCGCGCAACCTGCCGCAATAAAACCTGGCGCGGGTCAATCGGCACGGGCTTGTGATCCATACCCTCGGCACGCGCCATGACCATGGCAACACCCGGCTCCCACGGAACCGACACAGGCTTACCCAACGGAAACATGTGCATGTCGGGATAGCCGTTATCCATGTTTACATAAGGTGTATCCCAGACATCGCAGGTCATATCGAGCGCAAACAATGCGATCGAGAGCGCGTTGCCAGACTTGCAGATGGTCTCCCAATGCGTTGCCGGTATCCGCTTTCCACGCATGATTCCGTTCAGATCGCCAAGCCCGAGAATTACCGTGTGGGTCCCTTCAGGCAAGGAAAAATCATCTGTTGTCATCGAGGCCTCCCAGTCACATCAGCCTTGCTGGCCGTTTGTATTCTGTATACAGTATCCACAAATACAATGGCTGGCAAGGGATTTTTTGATGACAACACCAGATATAATTATCGTAGGAGCCGGCATTGCGGGAACGATGACAGCCCTGTCGCTCCAGAGACAGGGGTGCAAAGTCACTTTGATAGACCGCTGGGAGCCAGGTCATCCACGCGCCGCCTCCACGGACGTGAACCGCGTGATTCGCGCCATTTCGGGGCGTGATGAATTCTATACCCGCTGGGCGCGGCAATCGCGGCAGATGTGGCTGGAAATGCAGGCGGAATCAGGCGAAAATCTCATGTACGAATGTGGTGCGCTCATCCTTGCCACCGAAGGCCATTGTGACTGGGAGGACGCCACGTCCGAGACTTTTGATAAGGTTGGCGTGCCCTACTACCGCTTTGATGCCGCTGACATCGCCAGCCGCTTTCCCCAATTTCGTGTGCCAGACATCAAATACGCCCTGTTCGAACCCGAGGCAGGCATGCTCATGGCGCATCGCTGTGTTCTAGCGGGGATCAAGCTGTTCAAAGCGGCAGGCGGCACCCTAAAACGCGGCAGCGTCACAACCGATTCTAACGAGCGTCCGATGCTGGACGGCAAATCGCTTGAAGCGGATGTCATTGTTATGGCTCCAGGCGCATGGATGTCGGACCTCTTCCCGCGCACGATTAAACCAATCAGCACAATCGTCGGCATCAATGTGCTTTATACTTCAACGCCTGACGGGTCGGACGCGTTTGATATGGAGAAGATGCCCTGCTGGATCGACCACGGCCAAGGATCATTCGGCATCCCATCCTCCGAAGGATCAGGGGTCAAGGCCGCCATCGTTATTCCCGACAAGATCGACCTTGATAATGACGAGCGCCTGATCCGGCGCGAGACGATAAACCGGACGCAAAACTACATCCGCCATCGCCTGCCCGGCCTTGAGGGGCAAAAAGTGGTCGACAGCAAGTTTAACCAGATCATCCTGACACCCGATACCCATTTTGTGCTCGACTGGCACCCGCAGCATAAGAATATCCTGCTGGCGGGCGGATGTTCGGGGCATCTGTTCAAACATGGGCCCGTGTTTGGGGAGTTCGCTGCGGGCGTTGCACTGGGCAACTACGGCACAGCGGACCGTTTCAAAGTCGCAGGCCGCCGCAAGCTTAGCCCGAAAGAAAGCCCGTCAGGCAGGTAACCTCAGGGTGGCCGCAGCGTAAGCGGCCATCAGATCACTCTCGACGTTGGCCTATTGAATGGATGCAATCGCTGTCGCAGCGGCTTCTGGCGTAAGCACAGAGCCAGTCGCGATTGTAATTTCCTCGATCAGATAGTCAGCCGTATACTCAGGATGGAATTGCACCGAAAAGGCTGGGAAATCATATTTCAAGACAGCCATCGGACAATACGGGGCCTGCCCGGTAATTGTTGCATCGGGCGGCAGCACCACAACCTGATCCTGATGCCAGACATGGGCCTGCATGCCGGCACCTTCGATCTCGAACGCCTGTGCGCCGACCATCATGCCAAAGCCCACCTTTTCAGCCCGCCCGCCAAAGGTATCGGCCATGATCTGGTGACCAAAGCAGATACCGACAAGAGGCTTGCCCGCGCGCTTGGCCTCCAGCAAAAACCCGCGCAGCGGCGTCATCCATGCCGATGGACGGGGTCGCAAAATCAAGAATGGCAAGTTTCATTGAGCTAACTCCATAGTAGTGAGTTGATCTGGGATGTTTGAATTTTCAGACGGGGGGCATGCCTCCGCGATGAGAGAGTCGCGCAAAAGGGCCACCCGGTTTAACACCAGCTGGCCCCTGCTGCCGCAACACTCAAGACTGGCGGGGAGAGGCGCGCAGTCGAGTATCAGTGTCTTTACCAATCAAATGCGCGGTCGATACCGGCCATTTTGACACCCGTGAACGCAGAGGCCTGAAACGACAGCGCGCGCAGGTCTTCGGTTTCCAAATTGTGGACCGATGACTTTCCACAGGCCTTGGCCAGTGCGGTGATTTCCATCGTCATCGCCGACAGATAGCGCGCAACCCGTTCTGCACCTGCGGCAGGGTTCATGCGTTTTTCCAGCTCGGGGTCCTGCGTGGCCACCCCCACAGGGCAGCGGCCCGTATGGCAGTGGTGGCATGCACCGGGTGAGGTTCCGAGTGCCTGATAATCCTCAAGGTAGCGCGGGGAGTTACAGCCAAGCGCCATCATGGCAGCGTTGCCGATCATCACGGCATCCGCCCCTAGGGCCAGACATTTCGCCGCGTCCACACCTGTACGGATACCGCCAGCGGCCACAAGTGACACTTTGCCGGTCATGCCACATTCATCTAACGCTTCACGCGCCGCGCGAATGGCACTCATCGTCGGGATACCCGTGTGGTTGAGCAGCATCTCTGGCGATGCTCCTGTGCCCCCTTCGGCACCGTCAACCACGATCACATCCGCACCCGCCTTAGCCGCGACAGCCACGTCAAAGCGCGGGCGCGTAGCCCCCATCTTGATAAAGATCGGCACTTGGTAATTGGTTGCGATCCGCAGCTCTTCGATCTTGACTGCCAGATCATCAGCGCCCAAAAAATCGGGGTGGCGGATGGTCGAGCGTTGATCAACGCCCTGCGGCAGCGTGCGCATCTTCGAGACACGCTCGCTCACCTTCATACCGAGCAGCAGACCGCCTGTGCCGGGCTTTGCGCCCTGCCCAACAACAATCTCCAGCGCATCGGCACGGCGCAGGTGGTCCAGATCAACACCGTAGCGCGCAGGCGACATTTGATAGAGCAGGGTCTGAGAGGCTTCGCGCTCCTCCTCCAGCATGCCACCTTCACCGGTGCAGGTCATCGTGCCCACTTTGGACGCACCATAGCCCAGCGATGCTTTGGCAGACGCGGACAATGCACCAAATGACATGGACGCAATGTATATCGGTATCTTTAGCTCAAGCGGCTTTTCGACCAAGCCACGTCCAGCACCCAGAATAGTCGTCGTGTCACAATTCTCGCGGTAGCCCTCAAGCGGCAGACGCGTCATCGTGGCGGGCACAAATGTCAGATCATCGAAGGTCGGTAACTGCTTGTTAAAGCTGTTGTAGCCGCGCACCTGATAGCGGCCAAGCTGGGCCAGCGCATGCACTTCGGAGATCGCTTCAGGTGTCCAACGGGCCGAACCGCCCCGCGCATAAGATGAAGGTACGCCAGCCGGACGGCCCTCGATTGCCCCCTCTCCAAACTTGATTTCCGCTTCACTCGCCATCTCGAACGGATACTCATATGGCACGTGCTCGTCACTTCCGTTCTTTTTCATATCATCAGCCATGCGCTTGCGTCCCTGCTTTCAAAAAACCAAAGGCGCTGGCCAGAGACCATTTTGCGCCAGTTACGGGAGCTGTCGACCAGCCCCAATGGATCGAGGATCGCATCAACTTCTGCAACCTCTTCGGCGGTGGGCTCAACCACGTTGACGTCCACGCCAAGGCTGTCGATTTCGCCTGCAACCCAAACCTCACCTTGCCATAATGCGTCAGCACAGCTTTCGCCCGCCCCGCCCAATGCAATGATCTTGCCTGCATGGGCCATAAAACCAGACTGGTAGCCGATCTTTCCCTCGACAACGATGTTACCGCCCTTCATGGCAACGCCACAGCGCGGTCCTGTGTCGCCTTTGACGTGGATCGTGCCCGAGATCATCGCGGCACCAACTGACATTCCCGCATAACCACCTACGGTGATATGACCCTTGTCCATCCCCTCGCCCACGGCCCAGCCCGCGTTCCGCTCAATCTGAACCCGCGCGCCGGTGTTTAGGCCGCCGCAGTAATATCCGACACTGCCTTCAAAGCTTACGTCGGCATTTGCAGGCAAACCGATCCCGAGGTTGTGACGCGACAAGGTATTGACCACACGCACTTTTTCTCCGCGGACACAGGCCGCCTGAATATCCTGGTTGATTTCCCTGATGTGGCGTTCGCCCACATCGATAATTGTCTCGCTCATGCGGCCAAACTCCGGTTGCCGACGCCCCAGATGCCTGTCAGCGACGGGCCGTCGTAGTTAATCACATCACATTCGTCAGAAAACACACGGCGCACGGCCTGCTCTTCTGTCGCTGCGGCGAGGTCGCCGTTCTGGTCAATGACGACCAGCGGCTTCATTGCAAAGCGGTCCTTGGCAAAACCGATGCCATCGGGTGTGGCGATCATGAAAGTGAACACGCCATCAATTGAAGTAACTGATTTGGTCAGCGCCTGCTGCATGGTCAGGCCCGCCTTCATCTGGTCCGACACCCAGACCGCAATCAGCTCGGAATCGTTTTCCGTCAAAAAACGGTAGCCCTGACGCTTGAGCTTGGCCCGCTGCGTGTAATAATCGGTGATCTGCCCGTTGTGTACGATGGCCGTATCCGAGAAGGGCCGCGCCCAAAACGGATGGCTCGCATTCGGCAAAACCGAGCTTTCGGTGGCAAGGCGCGCATGGCCCAGCCCGTGGGTGCCGATCATCTCGCGCACACCGTGCTTGTCAGCGACCTCTGCTGCGCTGCCCGTGTCCTTGATAATCTCAAGCGACCGGCCACACGACTGAACCTCGATGCGGTGTGACAAATCGTCAGCGTCATGGGTCCATGCGGCCAGATCGGCAGGGTCTTTGATCTCCATACGAAAGCAGTAATGCCCTTCCGCACCACGAATGATCGTGGGGTCGGACAGCAGGTCAGAACCATGGTCGCGCAACACGTTTGTAAAGTCGGCAAGGTCGGCATCAACCTTGGCCTTATCAAAGCCCATGCCCCTTAAAACATAGCCCTCATCGCGTATCGAACCATAAATCGCAAAGCCAGTACTATCGGCCCCGCGATGCTCCTGAGCTTCCATCAAACTGACAAGATCTTGTCCAACCCTGCCAGGAGCGCCGAGAATTCGGCCAGCAATTCCACACATATCACGTCTCCCTTTTGTGTATACAGTATACAGTATGCAGTCTTGTGCAAGAAATTTTTTACCCCATACCTTACAATGTATTTTTGTATTCGGTATACAGACGTAGACCCTTCCATCTCTCTATGAGGCACGTTTTTTGGCACTTAAAAGCATTCAACCCGCACGAAGACGTCTGGCCGATGAAGTTTACGGTCAACTTATTGATGCGATCATGTCGCGTGAGATTTTGCCCGGTGACCAGTTGGTGCAGGAAAAGCTGGCCGCCGAATTGCAAATCAGCAGGACGCCCGTGCGCGAAGCGCTGATGCGACTGGAGCGCGAAGGTGTGCTCGAAGTGTCCAACCGCGGCAGCTTTAGCCTGTACCAGATGGATGACCGCGAAGTTCTCGAACTGTATCAGGCGCGCGCGGGCCTAGAGGGTCAGGCAGCGCGTATCCTTACCGTCCACCAAACACCTGAGATACTTGCCAAACTTCGGGCTGTGATAGTGCGTGAGGAAAATATCACAGAAGGGACAGCGCGCCAGTATTTTGAGGCAAACCGCACAATTCACAGAACATTTGTTGAGCTGGCGGAGAACCGGTTTCTGCTTGAGATGTTCGACATGATCTGGGGTAAGGCAAGGGCATTCCACCTGTTTGCCACGATTGAAAATGTTGATTTGACGCAATCATTGGGCAATCATCTCGAGCTCGTAGATGCTATCGAAAAGGGTGACAAGACCGAAACGCTCGAGCTGTTCACAGCACATATTCAAGATGGTTTTGATCTCCAGCTCAAAGGGCTGCACTCTGCATAAATTATCTAATTGCTAAATTTCCAAACTGTCCCGCTCTGCACTCAAGAAGGTGGGTTTGGTACTGAATTTCTGAACGAGCGCTTGTTAATGCCCAGGGACAGATCTGAGCATACAACCCATCAGTTAACCCTCGCAGGATCTAAATTTGTAGCAGCGCCAAATCATGAGCCAGTCAAAACTACCGCCGCTCTACTCTCCCATTTGTATGAGATACAAAGAAATTTGAATGTCACCGTTCGCTTACCGAAGCAATTTCCTCTCAACTTGCGATTGTAGCGAAAGTCTGGACTCTATCCAGGGCATACTCCACCGCCAGTGCTGCATTTGAAAATGCGGTCTTTGGCCGCGCTGACCGCAAGGTCAGCTTTGTCCCGCAATGCGGACCTCCGTGCAGACCGCAGCGAACGACCGCAAAGCGCCCTTCCTGTAGAAATGTACCTGCCGCAGCATTTGTCACTTCGGGTTTATTGCCGCAGTTCGCTGCGATTGGCACCAATGTCTGCACTGGCTCCAAACCTTCCTCCTCCCGCAAAAAAATAAATCGCCGTACTCCCGCCCCACCACCCGCGAGGGGTAGCCGGACGGGGTTTGAGTGTATGCATGTTTTATGCCTGAAGCATCCTGAGCCCATCCACAATCTCCCTCTTCTGCGCATCAGATATCCCCGCCGAGTAAAGACCGTAGGTCAGCTTATTAGCGGACCTCGCGGAGTGGTGCCCGACGAGACTTGCGGTGAAGTGCTCGGGGACACCTGCGCGCTCACACTGGGTGATGAACCACTTGCGGGTGGAGTGGAACACCGTGCCTCTGAGCTCAGGATGACGGCGGCGCAGGTAGGCGTAGCGTTTGACAACCCTGTCGACACTGAGCTGCGGGAAGAGCCTGCCTGAGGTTGGCAAGGTGGTATCCAGCAGGTTCTCAAGGATACCATGCAGCGGCACCTCGCGCTCAGCTGCCCTGGACTTCAGTAAGCGCACCTCATTAGGCTTGATGCTTATGAAGCGCCCCAGGTTCCCCTTGGCTGTGATATCCTCTGCCATGAGCCCGCAGATCTCGCCTGAGCGCATACCTGTGAGGAGGCCGAAGAGAAGCGCGTTGTGCAGCACCCTGTCCTTGGCGCTGAGGAGGAGGCTCACCTGTGCGTCCGTCAGCATCCCATGGGGATGTACCTCTGGCCTGTCTTTGACCTTGAGGGCTCGCCAGGGGTTTGCCTGCAGCTCCCCTTCCCCAACACACCAGTCAAAGAACTGGGACATCTGCTTGAGGATACGCGCCTGGGTCTGGGGTGCCAGCGTGGTGCTCTCTTGCTCCTGGGAGAGGGTTGCAAGCTCCGCCAAGGTGGCACCCTTCCCCTCCCTGTACTTGCGCACGTTGGGAGAGAGCTGGGTGATGTAGCCGAGCACCTCTTTGCCCTGTGCTTGGGTCAGCGCTCCCACCTGCTCACCCCCCAGATGCGAAGTCAGCAGTGACAGCGCAAAGCGCACCGACTTGTAACTGCCGGGACGTAGGCGCTGAGAGGCTTCTGTGAGGTAAGCTTGAGCCAACTCCGCTACCAGCCCATCCCCCACAAGACGCACCCGCTGATATCGAGGGCGAGCAACCCCCAGTCGAGGAGCTTGGGCAGCAGTGGGAAGACCGCTGGAAGTCTCAGTGGGAGAGGAACCAAGAGCATCACCCTGCCTTGGCATACTGTCCTGCGCCTCAGCCACCACTTTGGCAAAGGTTTGGTTCAGCTCAGCCACACGGGCCTTGGCTTGGGTGGCATCCCCTGTCTT